>Ga0256842_1000961_pt1 | contig 24645 bp, 29 predicted proteins | sample 4559240metaG_FD_185973 | JGI IMG/M metagenome (GOLD analysis project Ga0256842, IMG submission 185973) | Hydrothermal vent microbial communities from Guaymas Basin, Mexico - 4559-240 | ecosystem: Environmental > Aquatic > Marine > Hydrothermal vents | place: Mexico: Guaymas Basin | collected... | reverse complement strand
TTCAAAAATATCCTCATCCGGCCAAAACTGAATGGTTGTTCCGGTTCTGTTGGTGTTTCCAATAACTTCCAAATCGGTTACAGGCTTTCCTCTTTCAAATTCCTGTCTGTATATTTTGCCGTTTCTCTTAATAGTCATTATAAGTTTTTTTGAAAGAGCATTAACAACAGATACCCCTACTCCGTGAAGACCGCCTGAGACTTTGTATGTCTTGTTGTCAAATTTTCCTCCGGCATGCAGCACCGTCAAAACAACCGTAGCGGCAGGTATTTTTTCCTCAGGGTGGATATCAACCGGAATTCCCCTACCGTTGTCGGTTATCTCTGCACTTCCGTCTTTGTTTATTTTTACTTTTATTTCATTGGCGTATCCCGCCATCGCTTCATCAATAGAGTTGTCAACCACTTCGTATATTAAATGGTGAAGGCCTTTTACAGAAGTATCCCCGATATACATTCCGGGTCTTTTTCTTACAGCCTCGAGTCCTTTTAAAACTCTAATATTCTTAGCACCGTAATCGCTCATTAAATTCCTTTAATCTCAGCTTTTTTAATATTATATCAAATATTAAGCGGCATTACTATTGTAATGAAACTGTCGTCTTTAAGCACAAAAGGAATATTAGGCTCATTCAGTCCTAAAACGAATGTGTCGTTTTCTGTTACGTTTAGAAAGTCTAGAATATATCTACTGTTTACAGCAAACGTAAAATCTTCTAAAGATGTATTTATTTCAAAACTGGTTTTAGCCTGCATTGTTTCGTCGCTTATACTTTCAAATACGATTTTATCGCTGTTAATGGTTATTTTTACTTCGTTTGAAATAATGCTTACCTGTTTTAAGTGTGATAAAAATTCGCTTTTGGGAATGCTTATTTCATATTTTAAATTTTGGGGGATAATTCTTTCATACGCCGGAAACTTTCCGTTTATCAGTTTTGTGAAAAACATAGTGTCCTGGTTTTTGAGTATTAAATATACATCGTCAAAAAATATTTCCATATCGTCTCTTATTATTCTTTTAATTTCCGCAATACTTCTTTTTGGGACAATAATTTTAGATTCTTTTGCTTTTGCATTTGAGTAATATATGGCAAGTCTTCTTGTGTCCGTTGATACGAAGTTTGTTTTTTCACCTAAATCAAACAGTGCCCCGTTTAGTTCATATTTTGGATTGTTATTGTCGATTACCGGATATATTTTTTTGATGGCTTTGTTTAATTCTTCTATTTGGATGTCAATTTTATTCATTTCATCCGTACTTGGAAATTCGGGAAATTCACTTGCGTTGAATGATGTTAATTTATATATTGAACTTTCCTGTGTGATTGTTATTTGGTCATCGTGTGTTTTTATTTCTATTTCTTTGTTTTGGAGGGTTTTTATAATGTCTAAAAATCTTTTACCGTTTATTGTTATTGTACCCGGTTCTAAAATTTGGGCGTTTGTTTTAACTTTAATGCCTATTTCTTTGTCCGTTGCCTTGAGGATTATTTTGTCATTTGCTTTTATTAACACGTGCGATGTGATTTGGGTGTTGTCTTTTTTTTCGGTAAAGGGTATTATCTGGTTTAAAATGCTTTCAATTACCGGTTTTTCTATTTTGATATGCATTTTTTCTCCTTATTTAAATTTAAATAGTAATATTAATAAGTCGCGTTAATATGTGAAAAGTTAATTTTTTCCCCATTATATCTAAAAATAATGCGTGAATGTGAAAAACTTTTTTATTCACGTTATTCACTTTTTTTAATTTGAATTTTATTTTTGAGTTCTTCTATTTTGATTCTGAATTCGCTGTCTTCTTTTAGTTTTTTGTTAAAGCTTTTAATAGCGTGGCTTACCGCACTGTGATCCCTTAGGCCGAAATATTTTGCGATAATAGGGGTTGATTCTTTTGTAAATTCCCTTGCCAGATAAATAGCGCATCTCCTGGCGGCCACTATGTTTTTGTTTCTGCTTTTTGAAATAATTTCACTGGGTTTGATATTAAACTCTTTTGCTATGAGTTTTATAATGTCTTCAAGTGTAATTATTTCTTTTTTGTCTTTTATGTGTTCTTTAAGGGCCTGTTTTGCAAAATCGAGTGTTATTTCGTTAATTCCCAGAATTTTGGACATTGCGTTGATTTTTGTAATCATACCTTCTATTTCTCTTATGTTTGAGTCAAGCTTTGTGGCAATGTATTCGATAATTTCTTCGGGTAAATAGATTCCGTTGAGTTCGCATTTTTTTCTGATTATTTCTATTTTTGTTTCAAGTTCCGGCGGCTGTATATCTACAATAAGCCCGGCTTCAAATCTGCTTCTGAGCCTGTCTACCAAATCATAAAGTTTTTTAGGAGGCCTGTCGGCTGTCAGGCAGATTTGTTTTTTTTGATTGTAAAGTTCGTTAAAGGTATGGAAGAATTCTTCCTGGGTTCTTTCTTTTCCTGCAAAAAACTGAACGTCGTCAATTAATAAAACATCGCAGTTTCTGTATTTTTCATGGAACCTCTCAGGTGTTTTCATTCTTATGTTTTCAGTAAATTCGTTCATAAACTGTTCGCTTGTCACATATAAGACGTTTAGCGAATTTTTTAGATAATTACCTATTGCCTGAAGAAGGTGGGTTTTACCAAGCCCCACTCCTCCGTATATAAAGAGGGGATTGTAATTTTTCCCCGGGTTTTCGGCCACGCTTTTAGCCGCCGTATAGGCAAACTGGTTGGAAGGTCCGACAATAAAACTCTCAAACGTATATTCGGGAATTAATACGCTAGGAGCGGTAGGTTCGATTATTTCTTCAAGCGTTACCGGTTTGTGGGTGATTTCTTTTGTGATTATGTCGATTTTAGGTTTTATACCCGTTTCTTTTTCATACAGTTCGCTGATTTTATTTAAATATTTTCTTTTAACAAAATTCGCTATAAATATATTCGGCGCTTTGATAATCAGGTGTGTGGAGGTAGAGTTTTTTTCGTCAAATTCCAAATTTTTAATAAATTTATTATAATTCACAGGATTTTCACTTTTTAGTGAATCTTTTATTTTTTTAAACAAACTCAATGCAATCCTTTGTGAATAACTTTTTTTTCACATTGTGAATTTATTGTGAAAAATTATGTGAATTAAATTTTAACATATCGGTAAACAAATGTAAAATAATTTCATTCACATAGTGAATAAAATGTGAATAAACTTTGAAAAACATGTGAAAGGAATAAATGAAAATTTTAGGAATCGACCCCGGAACTATCAAATGCGGTTATGCCATTATCGAAACAAAGCCTAAATTATCCCTGATTGACGCCGGGTTTATAAAAATTACCCAAAAAGAGCTTCAGTATCAGCTTTCACAGTTAATAGAGGGGATTGATATGATATATGACAATTCCATCGATGAGGTGGCGATTGAAGATATTTTTTATGCGTACAATCCAAAAACGGTGCTGAAACTTGCCCAGTTCAGGGGGGCTTTGTCTTTAAGAATACTTCAGATACACGGAAATTTCAGCGAATATACGCCTCTTCAGGTTAAAAGGGCGGTAACCGGAAACGGTAAAGCAAAAAAAGAGCAGGTTGCTTTTATGGTAAAAAGAATACTCGGAATAAAAGGTGAAATAAAACCGCTTGATATTACCGATGCCATTGCCGTTGCAATAACCCATTCACAGAGGATAAAATGTTAGATAAAAAATAAAAGCGTATAAAAGGAATTGGAAATTACCCATTTTTGAGGTATAATAAATATACAAAAATTAAAAGGAGACGGTATGAAAGTTGGAGATTTGGTAATTGTTGCAACTTTAGGAGAAATTAAGGCTTACAGGGCAAATCCCAGAACACCTGAAGCGGAAGCGGGTCTTAAACCTAATGAAGTAAAGCTTGATTTAATAACTGCTATAGACATAGTAGAAGCACATAAAAAAGTTCAGGATTTGGTGACAGGTATAGAAGGTTCCAATAAACCGGGATTTTTAAACAGGGCTTTTAGCGGTGAAAATCATAATTTAAAAGCGGAAATATATAAAGAAGCCGTTAAATCCGTCGCAGAAGATATAGATATGCTGATTGAAAAATACGGTGATAAAAAAGTGTTTTTATCTTTACCTAAAACAATTGTAAAAGACGTATTGGGCTATTTAAAAAATTCTGCAAAAATTTTCAGAATTGTGGAAAAAGACCTTTTAAAAACGGATAAAAACAAACTGATAGACGAATTTAAACCTGAAATATTAAAATAAAAAAGCGTTTACGCTTTTTTATTTTCTTTTGCCACCCTGTCCAAAATCCCGTTTATAAAACTTTTAGCTTTGTCTTCGGAGAAATTTTTAGCTATTTTTACCGCTTCGTCTATTACTATCTGATAAGGCGTGTCGGTATATAAAAGTTCATAAATTCCAACTCTGAGTATCTGTTTGTCAACCTTATCGAGTCTGTCGAAATCCCAGTCTATTAAGTGTTCTTTTATTATTGTATCTATTTTATCGAGGTTTTGTAACACTCCTGTAAATAATTTTCTTGCAAATTCAGCTTTTGAACCTTTTACTTTTTTGTCCTTCAAAATTTCCTCAAACTGTTCTGTTGCCTTGTCGTTTCCCATTTCGTGTGCGTAAAGTGTCTGTATTACCGCCTCTCTTGCGTGTGTTATTGTAGCCATTAAAGCCCCTTATATAAATTTATCATTTCAATTAGCCCCATCATTGCCTCAAAACCTTTGTTTCCGGCTTTAGTTCCGGCCCTTTCGATTGCCTGCTCTATTGTGTCGGTTGTGAGAAGTCCGAATGTTACGGGAATATCGCTTTGAAGAGTGGTGTTTGCTATACCTTTTGTAGCTTCGGCCGCCACATAATCAAAATGAGGTGTGGCACCTCTGATTACAGCCCCTACACATACGATTCCGTCGTATTTTCCTGTTTTTATAGCCCTTTTTAACCCGAAAGGCAGCTCAAATGCGCCCGGAACTAAAATAAGGTCAAGATTTTCTTCTTTTCCTCCGTTTCTTAAAAACGCGTCTTTTGCCCCTTCTACCAGTCTGTCTGTTATCAGATGGTTAAATCTGCTGGCGATTATCGCTATTTTTTCATTTCCGTTTAACTGTAAGTTTCCTTCAATAATATTCATTTATTCTCCTTGACATTTTGATATACAATCTATTTCTTTAAGCGTTTTTTTTAGGGTGTCGGGTGTTATCATATTTGGCCCGTCACTCAGCGCCTCATCCGGACTGTAATGTGTTTCAAAGAAAAATCCGTCAATTCCCACCGCTGCCGCCGCGCGGCTGAGCACAGGCACATATTCCCTTTTTCCGCCGCTTTTTCCGCCGGCGCCTCCCGGCATCTGAACGGAATGAGTCGCATCGAATATTACGGGTGCGAACTTTCTCATTATATATAAACTTCTCATATCCACTACGAGATTACCGTACCCAAACGTCGTACCCCTCTCTGTCAGCCACACACCGTGTTTTTTTGAATTTTCAAAAGTCGCTTCTTCGCATCCTCTGGTTTTTAGAACTTTTAAAACGGAATATTTCATATCGGCAGGGTTCATAAACTGGCCTTTTTTTATATTTATGATTTTATCCGTTTTAGCGGCTTCTACCAATAAATCCGTTTGTCTGCATAAAAATGCCGGAATCTGAAGCACATCTACAACTTCGGCCGCTTTTTCCACCTGCCATGTTTCATGAATGTCGGTTACAAGTTTATAACCGAATTTTTCTTTGACTTCGTTTAATATCTCTAAGCCTTTTTCAATTCCAGGACCTCTGTATGAATCCAGCGAAGTTCTGTTTGCCTTGTCAAAACTCGCCTTAAAATAAAAATCGTACTTTTCACAGTACGGCTTTAAATACTCGGCAATTTTAAAAATCTGTTCCCTGCTTTCTATTACGCAAGGTCCCGCTATCAACACCATAAGCTGCCTTTTTTATTATAATTATATCAGATTACAGACTGCTTATTTGTTATAATATTTGCTTTAAATTAATAAAGGATAAAAAATTGAAACTAATATCACCTAAAAACATACCCAAACTGATAATAATTTTACCGATAATCGGTATTTTAGTAACATCGATGTTAATAGGCGCCGTGACTGTTTTGGCCGTCGAAGAAAATTTTAAAAAAGAAAAATCCAAAATTACAAAAGAGTTTTTTGAAAATCTTAAAAAAACAACAAAACAAAGGGTTGAACTTTCCTATAATATCATTGACGCCTTATATAAAGATAAAAAAGATTATAATCAGACCATTAAAATTATGCAAAAAGTTTTAGAACAAATGAGATGGGAGAAAAAAGGGTATATTTTTGTGTTTGATTATTACGGAAATACGCTTTATCATCCGAATCATTACTATATGACTATAAATAGATGGAATTTTGAAAGAAACGGGGTAAAGGTTATAAGGCTTCTCATTCAGGAAGCCTTAAAACATCCCGAGGGCACTTATGTAAAATATCTGGCATACAATCCGGGAGAGGAGCCAAAACAAAAAGTGTCTTTCGTAAAAATATATAAACCTTTGAAAATAGTAATAGGAAACGGTGTTTATTTGAATTATCTTGATGAAAAACTGGTAAAAAAACAAAAAGAGTATGAAGAAATGTTAAACCGTATAATTAAAAATATAGTGGCGGGGACATTAATAAGCTTAATTATTATGTTAGCGATTGTATATTATTTTGCTTCGGTGCTTAAGAATCTGTTTAATACATATAATGATGAAATAAAAAAAGAAAAAGAGATTTTATTTAAAAAGGCCAATTTCGATTTGCTTACGGGTTTATACAACAGAGAAAATTTTATATTTCAGTTGAATGAATTTTTGAATTTAGCCCAGAGAAAAAATAAAGAACTGGCAGTGGTGTTTATTGATTTGGACCATTTTAAGGAAATTAACGATTCACTCGGACATCACAGCGGTGATGAGGTTTTAAAGATTATGGCAAGACGTTTAAAAATGTCTGTCAGAAAAAGTGATGTTGTCGCCAGGTTTGGAGGTGATGAATTTGTAATTTTGTTTTATGATATTGATTCTTTTAAAACAATTAGTGTCTTAGAAAAAATTTTAAATAAAATAAGAGAACCTGTTATATTAAACGACGTCAAATATTATCTTTCTGCGAGTATAGGGGTAAGTATGGCCCCAAATGACGGCACCAATGCCGAAATATTAATAAAAAATGCGGATACTGCCATGTATAAGGCCAAAAATGCGGGAAAAGATAGGTTTGAATTTTATACCAAAAGCATGGGTGAAGAGGCAAATAAAAGAATAAGTTTAAAAAACAGCCTATATCAGGCATTGGAAAGAAATGAATTTAAGACTTTTTTTCAGCCTCAGATTGATAAAAACGGCAAACTTTTTGGAATGGAAGTGTTAATCAGGTGGCAGCATCCCACAAGGGGGCTTATATCCCCTATAGAATTTATTCCCATGGCTGTAGAAATCGGAATAATTGACAAAATTGATTTATGGGTAATCGAACATTCAATTATTCAATATAAAAAATGGCTTGAAAAAGGATATAATCCGGGTAAAATATCCTGTAACGTAACGATTTTCCAATTGGAAAAAAGCGATTTTGCCAAAGAATTAAATTGGCTGTTAAAAAAACACGGCTTTAATCCTGAATTTTTGAATTTGGAAGTTACGGAAGAGAGTATTATGAAAAATCCTAAAAAGTCGTTAAGAATCTTAAATAAAATTAAAAAGCTCGGTGTATGCATTAATATCGATGACTTCGGAACCGGATATTCTTCTTTGGCGTATTTGAAAAAATTCCCTGTTTCAAAAATAAAAATAGACAGGATGTTTATTAAAGATATACCTAATGATAAAGAAGATATGGTGATTACCAAAACCATTATAAATCTTGCTAAAAGTTTGAATTTAAAGATTATTGCTGAAGGTGTGGAAACTGAAGAACAAAAAGAATTTGTGTTTTCAAACGGGTGCGATTATATCCAGGGGTATTATTATTCCCCTCCGATTGATGCGGATGAATTTGAAGAAAAATTTTTAAAAAAAGGATAAAAATGGTAATAAGTAAATACAGCGCCAGCGGAAACGATTTTGTAATATTCCATACTTTTTTAAAAAAAGACAAAAGCAAACTGGCTAGAATTTTATGTGACAGGCAAAACGGGGTGGGGGCAGACGGGCTGATAGTGATTCTGCCGCATAAAAAGTATGATTTTGAATGGCAGTTTTATAATGCTGACGGAAGTGAGGCCGAAATGTGCGGAAACGGGAGCAGGGCGGCTGCCCATTATGCATATATCAACGGATTAGCTCCCAAAAAAATGAAATTTTTAACACTAGCCGGTGTAATCGAAGCCGAGGTTGAGGGCGATATTGTTGAATCTCAGCTGACCGCCCATAAAGAGATAAAGGAAATAGGGGAGTGGAAACTGTTTGATACCGGTGTTCCTCATTTGGTGAAAATTGATGATATAAACAATTTTAATATTGAAGAGTGCAGAAAATTAAGATATGAACATAATGCCAATGTAAATGTGGCGGAAGTTAAAAACGGTAATTTATATGTTAGAACTTATGAACGCGGTGTTGAAGATGAAACTCTTGCGTGCGGGACGGGTATGTGTGCCAGTTTTTTATATGCCAGAGAAAAGGGGCTTGTGGGAAATGAAGTAACGGTTTATCCAAAGAGCGGTGAAGAGTTACATATAAAATTAAAAAACGGCCGTTTATATTTTAAAGGTAAGGTAAAAAACACATTTATTGCAAAAGTAAGTGGAATAGGGTAGTTTATATTAAAAAAAGCTGTTATAGTCGTTCAGTAAAAAAATATTCTTTTCATAACACGTAATTTATGGCACTGATTAAACCCGCTCAACAGGAGTGCAAATTTTTAACGCTTTTTCTCCGTTAAAATTTGCAATTGTTTCACTTTATTTGGTCAGTACCAGAATTTTCACTGCTTGACATTATTTGTTACACTTGCAATAATTGCGCAATCAATTGAAAGGATTTTCAATGCAGTACAATAAAGAAACATCAATAGGTTATGCATTGACGACAACACTGAATATGCTTAGAAAGAATTTCAACAGAGAAATAAAAAAATTTGATTTAAGCTCGGAACAATACGGGGTGTTAAAGTTAGTGTCTGAAGCTGAAAAATTAACACCCACACAGATAGCGGAACTTTTAAACAGGGATAAAGCGACCATAACAAGAATTGTTAAATCTTTGGATAATAAAAAATTAATTAAAAAAGAAAATATTAATAATCGTTCTTTTTATGTTAAACTTACAAAAAACGGTAAAGAAATGTTGCATCAAGCTGATGAAGTGGCTGTAAAATTTCATCAAAAAATAATTATGGAAATCGGTTCTGAAGATATCAAACATATGGTTCAAACATTAAAAAAAATAAGAGAAATATTTTAAAGGTTACAAATGAAAAAAAGTATAGTTAGTTTTGCTTTAATAGGGTTATTATATACACACGCGGAGGTAATTGATAAAATTGTAGCTACGGTAAATAATATTCCCGTAACATCTTATGAGGTCGAAAAACTTTCAAAAAATTTAAATATTTCAAATGATAAAGCGTTACAGATTTTGTTAGACCAAAAACTTATACAAAGTGAAATAAAAAGAAGAGGTATAGAAGTTGATGATTTTGAAATAGAAAATGCAATGGAAAAAATAGCAAAACGAAACGGACTGAGCCTTTTTGAATTTAAAAATATTTTGATGCAAAAAGGTCAATATAAAGAGTTGAGAAAAAAAATAAAAGATGATTTATTAAAAGAAAAGCTGTTTAATGAAATAGTTCAGACAAAATTAAAAGTTACGCCCGAAGAAATTAAAAACTATTATGAAAATCATAAAGATGAATTTAAAGTTTTTAAAAATATCCAGGTAACTAAATACAGTGCAAATAATAAACAGATTTTAAATGAAGTCAAAAAAAATCCGTTAGCCAATGCAAAAGTAAAAACTGAAACGGCGGTATTTGATTATAACGAGCTTCCATTAGGCCTTTTGTTTTTATTTAAACAAACAAAAGCAGGGGAATTTACCCCCGTTATAAATGACGGACTAAATTACAGTATGTATTTCATAGCCAGAAAAGACGGAACCGACTATATTCCGTTTGATAAAGTTAAGAATATAATTGCAAATAAGTTAATATCTCAAAAGAGAGAAATGATTTTAAAAGATTATTTTAATAAATTAAAAAACAAAGCATATATAAAACTATATAATTAAACTTTACAGGATTTATTTTTAATATTTCCTTCTATTTTTTTAAACTCTTTGTCATAAATCCAAATTTCAAAGTTTATATTTTCTTTTTCTAAAATTTTTTTAATTTTGTCTTTATCTGTTGTAAGAATCGAAACACCGCAGTCTTTAAATATTTCATTCGGAGTTGGGATGGATTTAATATTGTGTTTTTTTAAAATTTTTTCGGCTTTAAGTCCTGTTGGAATGTCCTCAAAATGAAAATAATAATATTTTGTCAAATCGTCTGTTATTTTATAAATTATTTCTTTAATGTGTAACCTGATACCTGCGGGTAAATATTTAAGTCCTGCCATTATTCTTTCCTTTTTTAAGATTTAATGTTGAGTTTTGGAATTTAATTTTTTTTCTCTAAGCTGTCCGCATGCTGCGGAAATATCCATACCTTTACTTTTTCTGATTGTCGTCATTATTCCTTTGTTTATAAGGTAATCCTGAAATTTTTTCATAGTAGCATCATCTGGTCTTTTAAAATCTGTACCAGGATAAGGGTTAAAATATATAAGATTTACCTTACTTGGAATACCGTTTAGAAGTTTTACCAGTTTTTTTGCCGACTTGATATCGTCATTTACATCTTTTATTACAAGATATTCAAACATTACTTTTTTTCTCTTATCAATGGGAAATTCCCTTATTGCGTCAATTACGCTTTGAATATTGTATGCTTTATTCATAGGAATAAGTTTTTCTCTTAGTTCGTCATCAACGGCGTGTAATGATATCGCTAAATTAACACCTAAGCTTTCATTTCCTAGTTTTTTAATTTTTGGTGCAATTCCTGATGTTGAAACGGTTTGCCTTCTTGTTGCGATATTCATTCCGTCAGGATTTGATAGTATTTTAATCGCTTTTACCAGATTATTATAATTATCCAGCGGCTCACCCATACCCATATAAACAATATTTAACGCTTTGTTTTCGTCAAAATTTTTAAATTTTTTCATCCACCAAACCTGTGCGACAATTTCCCCTGCGCTTAAATTCCTGACAAATCCCCCTTTTGCAGTCAGACAAAAAGCACAGCCGACTTTACATCCTACCTGAGTAGATACACAGACGGTGTATTTTGCTTCTTTTATTTTTCCATCTTTAATTTCTTCATCTCTCATTTTAATAAGCACCGTTTCAACAGTATGGCTATCGTGCATTTTAAATAAAAACTTTTCTGTTCCGTCGCTGGCAATTTCATGATTTACAAGCGTTAAAGGATTAATGATAAATTCTTCTTTTAATTTAGTTTTTAAATCTTTCGGTATGTTTTTCATATCTTCAAAATTATCTACATATTTTCTGTAAATCCACTGATATAACTGCTTGGTTCTGAATTTTGGCTCAATTCCCATTTCCATTAATTCTTCGGGAAGATAATCCATAAAGATTTTTTTATCCATTTAATTCCTTTAGTATGTTTTTTTCCAATAGCGTTTGTATTAATAACTTTTTGGCTTTTTTAATATTTGAGAGATACTCATTATGTGCATTGTTGTGACAATAGTTTGTTACTACAAAAATACCTTTTGTAGGAATATTAAATTCTTTTGCTACGCTCATTATGCTGTAAAATTCCATATTTTCTATATCAATATTCAATTTTAAGTATTTTTTTGCAATATCTTCATTTGTTGTAATATAATTTGAAGAATTAACTATTGTTTCACGGGAAACATCTTTTGAAAAACTTATTATATTATCTATCGGTGTATAACAGTTTTTTTCTAAAAAACAGTTTTCTATATTTGAAGCGGTACTTGTTTCGATTATGTCAAATATTTTTTTATTACCGTAGCTTCCTGCTGTTCCTATAAAAATTAAAAAATCAGGTTTGTCGAATAAGCATAATCTTGTTAAATTGACAGCAGAATTTATTAAGCCGATACCAATCGGTATTGCAAAATCAAACTGTTCTTCATTGCCTGAACTGATAATAAATATTTTTCTATTTTCCATTTTTCATTTTTCCGTTAATGTTTCACGTGAATCATTTACACTCTAATTTTATTTTATATTTTAATTTCAGTGTTGCGGGTTTTGTAAATATTTTATTTTCATCGGGTGTTAAAAACATAATTTTTTTTATTTTGCAATTTTTATAAATCTTTTTTGTGTTGTTGATTATTTTATATTGTATTTTGTCCAAATTTACTTTTGAAATTTTTATGGTTTCAAATTTAGCATCATCAGGAGCATAAAAATAATTATCCAACCACATATTTATTTGATTTGTATCACCGTATAAAATATAACCATCTTTTGTTTTAATAAAAGCAAAAGGGAAAGTTAATCCTTCTTTTTTGGTAATAATTTTTATCGCTTCATTTTTTGGAACGATATACTGCGTGTAAGTTTTGGTATATTCCACTTCAAAAGCAAAAGCAAATATTACAATTAATAATATTAGAAAAATTCTCAATTCTCATTTCTCCATTTTCAATTCATTCTGACACTGATATTGTTTTTATGTAAATAGTGTTTCAAATCCATTATATCAATTTCCCTGAAATGAAAAATACTAGCAGCAAGCGCAGCATCGGCAGAATGTTCAAAAACTTCTTTAAAATGTTCCATTTTACCGGCGCCCCCGCTTGCAATTACAGGAACATGGACGAGTTTTGAAATTTTTTCCGTTATTTCTATATCAAATCCCGCTTTTGTTCCGTCTGTATCCATAGATGTTAAAAGTATTTCGCCGGCACCCCTGTCAACGACCTCTTTTGCCCATTCGATTGCATCTATTGCGGTGTCTTCTCTACCGCCTTTGATAAATACATGCCATTTATTCTCAGCTACTTTTTTTACGTCTATGGCAATTACAATACACTGACTTCCGAATCTTTTGCTTGATTCATTGATAAAATCAGGGTTTTTTACGGCAGCGGAATTAATAGATACTTTATCGCAACCTACATTTAACAAATCGTATATATCATTAAGTTCGCTTATACCGCCTCCTACTGTTAAAGGGATAAATACTTTTTTTGCCACTTCTTTTACAATATCTACAATCGGTTTGCGTTTTTCATGGCTTGCCGTTATGTCTAAAAACGTAAGTTCATCAGCGCCTTCTTCATTATAACGCACGGCGGCTTCCACAGGGTCTCCTGCATCACGCAGACCTAAAAAATTGACACCTTTAACAACTCTTCCGTCCTTTACATCCAGACAAGGGATAATTCGTTTAGCAAAATATTCCATTTAGTTCCTTTATAAATTGTGTGCTCTGAAAAATATCTTTTTTCACCCTTTTTCTGTTATAATTTTATCAAACTATTTACATTTAGTAAAAGGATATGATATAATCAAAGCAAAGAAAAAATTCGGGCAAAATTTTTTAAAAGACAAGCATTATTTGGAAAAAATCGTCCAAGCGATGCCCAATACCGATTATAAGGTAGTAGAAATTGGGCCTGGCTTAGGCGATTTGACAGAAAAGCTGCTGGAAAAAAGAAGAGTAACAGCTTATGAAATTGATAAAGATTTATGTGAAATTTTAAAGGAAAAATTTCCAAATCTTGATTTGAAATGTGGTGATGTGTTAGAGTTTTGGCAAGAAACTCTGGAAAATGAAAAGTATGATTTGATTGCAAATTTACCTTATTATATTGCAACAAATATTATTTTAAAGGCATTAAAAGATAAAAATGCAAAAAACATACTTGTTTTAATTCAAAAGGAAGTTGCGGGTAAATTTTCTGCAAAAGCGGGGGATAAAAATTATTCATCTTTAGCGATACTGGCACAAAGTGTGGCTAAGGTGAAAAAACTGTTTGATATACCGCCCGGTGCCTTTATTCCGGCACCCAAGGTTACAAGCAGTGTGATATTGTTTGAAAAGTTTGCAGACTCGTTTGATGAGGAGTTTGCCAAATTTTTAAAAGTCGCTTTTGCAAATCCCAGAAAAACACTCAAAAAAAACTTATCCGCAAAATACAAAAATTTTGATCCTGAAAAATTCGGACTTGCCAAAAACATAAGACCTCATCAGATTGACGGCTCTACTTTTTTCCGGCTCTTTTCTAATGTGCGCTAAGGCAAAAGAAAGGAGAATAAATGGAAGAAAAAAATCAAAAAGCCGCCAATAAATCTAAAAAACCAGCTCAACAGCAAAAAAAAGTGGATCCTAAAAATTTTGTATGGTTTAAAGATTTAAATAAAGCATTTAATGAAAACGAAAAAATACAGCATGCAAGACTAAATTCATATAATAAAATAGATACAAACACCAAAGGATGGGTAAGATTTACACCGCTTGGGGGACTTGATGAAATAGGTGGTAACTGTGCCGTACTTGAGACGGAAAACAGTGCGGTTATTATTGACTGCGGTATGAGTTTCCCTAATGAAGATATGCACGGAGTTGATATTTTAATACCTGATTTCAGTTATCTTAGGGAAATAAGACATAAAATAAAAGGGCTTATAATCACCCACGGGCATGAAGACCATATCGGAGCAGTTCCTTATCTTTTTAAAGAAATGCAGTTCCCTATTTACGGAACGTCGCTTCCTCTTGCTATGATTGAAAACAAATTTAAAGAACATAAATTACTGCAGTATAAAAGTTATTTCAGAAGTGTAAAAAAACGCCATCCGATTCAAATAGGCGATTTTAGAATTGAGTGGATTCATATGACACACTCAATTATCGACAGCTCATCCCTTGCCATTCAGACACCTGTGGGAACTATAATTCATACGGGGGATTTTAAAATAGACCATACACCCATAGACGGATATGCACCTGATTTGCACAGGCTTGCGTATTACGGGGAAAAAGGTGTTTTGGCACTTTTCAGTGATTCTACGAATTCATATAAACCGGGTGTTACCCCCAGTGAGAGTATTGTAGGAAACACGTTTGATGATTTGTTTCTTAAAGCCGAGGGAAGAGTAATTATGTCAACTTTCTCTTCAAATATTCACAGGGTGTACCAGGCAATTGAGAGGGGAATTAAATACGGAAGAAAAGTTTGTATTATCGGAAGAAGTATGGAACAAAACCTGAATGTTGCCATGGATTTGGGATATATCAAACTGCCACGCGATATATTTATAGATCCTTACGAAATAGGAAAATACGAGGATAAAGAAATTTTAATCGTAACAACCGGTTCTCAGGGCGAGAGTATGAGCGCATTATACAGAATGGCGATTGATGAGCACAGACACGTTAAAATCAAAGAGGGCGACCAAATAGTAATCAGTGCAAAAGCCATCCCCGGAAATGAACCGACCGTATCACAGCTTATAAACTTTTTAATGAAAAAGGGTGCAAAAGTTGCATATCAGGATTTCAGCGAAATACATGTATCCGGACATGCCGCTCAGGAAGATCAAAAACTGATGCTCCGTCTTGTAAAACCTAAATATTTTTTCCCGGTTCACGGTGAATACAATCATTTAATGAAACACAGGGAAACAGCAATAAGTCTTGGAATGGATGAAAACAATATATTCGTAATGGAAGACGGGGAACAGTGGGAAATAACGCCTAAAAGGGTTAGAAAAGTAAAAAGTGTAAAAGTCGGCAAAATTTATATAGATAACCAGATAAATGAAAAAATAGAAACGGATATAGTGCTTGACAGGCAAAAACTTGCAAACGAGGGTATTATAATGATTGTGGCGCAGATTGACAAACAGAAAAAGAAACTAATCTCGCGTCCTCGTGTGACAACATACGGAATTATCGCAGATAAAGAAGACAAAAATTTTGCAAAAGAGATGGAAGATATTTTAATTAATTACATTGACCATGCAAAAGATTATGTATATGAAAAAACAAGAATTTTCGAAAATGAGCTTAGAAACGTAATAAGAAAACACGTATTCAGAAAAACAAAAAAATATCCTACAATAGTCCCGGTGGTTTACTTTATGTAAGCTTTCCTTCCTTAACTTTTCCTTAAATTTTTGATATAATATAAATATATAAGTTTTTAAGGAGGGAACTATGTCTAAAGAAAATAAAATAAAATATCCGAGAATGTGGGGATTTAGAATTATAGGCGAAGATAAAGAAAAAATGAGAGCCGCTGTTAAAGAATGTATCAACAATCAGGAATGTAAAGTTGAAGATAATAAATCGCACGGCAAATACCATTCTCAAAAATTCGAAGCATATGTTACAAGCGAAGAAGAAAGAAATGAATTTTTTAAAAGACTTCAAAAACATAAAGATATCAAATTCGTCCTTTGATTTCTCTGTTTCGATTTATGATAAAATTTTATAAAAAGGGTTTTTATGATTGTTTTAAACACTCCTATTGATATGCATTTGCATCTGCGCGAAGGAAAAATGCTGCGTGATGTTATTCCTTATACTTACAATCAGTTTGCGGCGGCTGTGGTAATGCCAAACCTTGTGCCTCCGGTTGATAATATAGATAGATTAATAAATTATAAAGAAGAGATTTTACAGAATTCCGAAAATTTCACACCTTTAATGAATCTTTTTATGAGAGATTATACAAAAGACGAATTAGAACTTTTAAAAGATGAAATATTTGCAATAAAACTTTATCCCGCCGGAATTACTACAAATTCCGAAGAGGGGGTTAAATCTATTGAAAACGTATATCCCGTGCTTGAGATGATGCAAGAGCTTGGCATTCCTCTTTCAGTACACGGTGAAACAGACGGGTTTGTGCTTGAGAGGGAAAGGGAGTTTGCTCCCGTGTATGAAAAATTGGCAAACGATTTTCCAAATCTTAAAATTATAATGGAACATATTTCAACATATAACCTTGTGGAACTCTTGGATAAATACGATAACCTTTATGCGACAGTCACTCTTCATCATCTTTTATTGACACTTGACGATTTAATAGGCGGCGGTTTGAATCCCCATAATTTCTGCAAACCCGTAATTAAAACGCCAAAGGACAGAGACGCCCTTGAGGAAATTGTAAAATCGGGTCATAAAAAAGTAATGTTTGGAAGTGACAGTGCGCCTCATCCGATAAAAAATAAACTTAAAGGCGCCGCCGGAATTTTCAGTGCGCCTGTAATACTTCCGGCGTTAGCTGAATTTTTTGAAGGTGATAATGAAACGTTCCAGAAATTTATAAGTGACAACGCAAGGGAAAATTTTGATTTAAATATTCCTAAGAGGGAAGTTGTGCTTGTTGAAGAAGAGTATATCGTTCCTCAGATGGTAGGCGAAATTAAACCGATGTTTGCCGGCATTAGATTTTCTTATAGCGTAAAAAATTTTTAAAATTTCACTTTTCTTTTTCTTTCCCGTAAAATCGGATAAAGATATCCCATTAAGATAAAAAGGGTCTCGATTTTATAAGGTTAAATTAAGAATAAAAGATATATAATTCCGATTATAGAAGCAAAATTCAGGAGTAAAAATGAAAAAAGTAATTAAACGTGACGGCACTCCTCAAAATTATTTTCCGTATAAAATTGAAGATGCAATAAAAAAGGCTTTTGATGCTACAGGTGTAACGTATGACCCTCAGGTATTTGAAGAAGTAATTAAACAGATTCAAAAAATTGAAATGCCGGAAGTTGAATATATACAGGATTTGATAGAACATTCTTTGTATAAACACGGATATTTTGATGTAATGAAAAATTTTATGCTTTACAGGCATTTACATAAGCTTCAAAGGGAAAACCTGCTTGACAGGGAAGCTACGTATATTAACTGTAATACAACGATTGATGAATATATTTCCAAACAGGACTGGAGAATTAACGCAAACTCAAATACCGGTTATTCCCATGCCGGACTTATTAACAACACCGCAGGAAAGGTAATTGCAAACTACTGGCTTGACAAAGTATATTCACATGCTGAAGGAAGGGCACACAGGGACGGGGATTATCATATTCACGACCTTGACTGTCTTGCACCTTACTGTGCCGGGTGGAGTTTAAGAAACCTTTTAAACGAAGGCTTTAACGGAGTGAGAGGCAGGGTGGAATCAAAACCTCCCGCACATTTTAGAAGCGCTTTGGGACAGATGGCAAATTTCCTGGGAATACTTCAAAGTGAGTGGGCCGGGGCTCAGGCGTTTAGCAGTTTTGATACGTATTTGGCTCCTTATGTTTTTAAAGATAAACTCTCATACAGGGAAATTAAAGAAGCTATTGAAAGTTTTGTATATAATCTAAACGTTCCGGCACGATGGGGACAGAGCCCTTTTACGAATATTACAATCGATTTTACAGTTCCGGATGACCTTAAAGACCAGATTCCGACACGCAACAACAAACATCTTTTTGAAGGGATTGAAGATGAAGAGCTTTTAGCCAAACTTCAGAAAAGAAATCCTAAAATTAAAAAATTAACAGATGCCACTTATAAAGATTTTGAAGAGGAAATGCAGGAAATCATAAAGGCGTTTTATGAGGTAATGACAAAAGGCGATGCGATAGGGCAGCCTTTTACGTTTCCTATACCTACCGTTAATATTACGGAAGATTTTGACTGGGATTCACCGGCTGCTCAGGCTCTTTGGGAAAATACGGCGAAAATCGGGAGCAGCTATTTTCAAAATTTTATAGGTAGCCAATACATCATTGATGAAAACGGAAACAAAGTAAGAAACCCCAATGCTTACGAGCCCGGGGCTGTGAGAAGTATGTGCTGTAGGCTTCAGCTTGATTTAAGAGAGCTTTTAAAAAGGGGCGGAGGACTTTTCGGAAGTGCCGAAATGACTGGAAGTATCGGGGTAGTGACCATTAATATGGCAAGACTTGGGTTTTTGTATAAAGGCGATAAAGAGGCTTTGCTTGAAAGACTTGCCGAACTTATGGATTTGGCAAAATCCACGCTTGAGAAAAAACGAAAATTCGTTCAGGAAATGTATGAGAGGGGTCTTTATCCTTATACCAAAAGATATCTTCCGGGCTTTAACAACCACTTCTCAACCATCGGTGTAAACGGAATGAACGAAATGATAAGAAACTTTACAAACGACAGGGAAAATATTGCAAGTGAATGGGGAGTTGAGTTTGCAAAAGAAATTCTTGAATTTATGAGGGAAAGACTTAAAAAATATCAAGAAGAAACCGGAAATCTTTATAACCTTGAAGCAACGCCCGCTGAAGGTACTACATACAGGTTTGCAAAAGAAGACAAAAAAAGATTTCCGGGGATTATACAGGCCGGATTTGAAGACGCCCCGTATTATACGAACTCCACTCAGTTGCCCGCCGATTATACGGACGATCCGTTTGAGGCGCTTGAACTTCAGGATGATTTACAGACGTTATATACCGGCGGAACGGTGTTACATCTGTATATGAGCGAAAAACTAAGCTCGGCCGAGGCTGCTAAAAGGCTTGTTAAAAAGGCAATAACGAATTTCAGACTGCCTTATATTTCAATTACACCTGTATTTTCCGTTTGTCCTAAACACGGATATATTCCTGGCGAGCATGAATACTGTCCTTACTGTGACGCGGAGCTTTTGGAAAAAATTGAAAACGGTGAAATAGATATTGACGAATAAAATTTAAAGGAGCGAATATGATGGAAATAAAAGAATTGAGTAAAGAGGAAATCTTAGAGAAACTAAAAAACAAAAGAAAAAAATGTATGGTATATACAAGGGTTATGGGTTATCACAGACCCGTTGAGAGTTTCAATATCGGTAAAAAAGCCGAACATAAAGAAAGAACGTTTTTTAAAGAATGCTAGGCATATATTCCGTTCAAAAATTCTCATCCCTCGATTTTCCGGGGAGGTTATGTGCAATTCTTTGGTTTAGCGGCTGTAATATGCGCTGTCCTTACTGTTACAATAAAGATGTTGTTTTCGGTCAAAAACAGATAGAAGAAGATGAGGTTTTGGAATTTTTAAAAAAACGCGTAGGACTGCTTGACGGGGTGAGTTTTACCGGAGGGGAAGCCACGCTTTATAAAAACCTGATTCCTTTCAGTGAAAAAATCAAAAAGATGGGTTTTGAAATCAAGCTTGATACCAACGGTATTAATTACGATGTAATAAAAGAGATGGTTGATAAAAAGCTTATTGATTACATTGCGCTTGATTTCAAAGCACCACCCGAAAAGTTTGAAACTGTTACCAAAAACAGGCATTTTGACAAATATGAAAAAACGCTTGATTTTTTAATTGATTCGGATGTAGAATTTGAAGTGCGAACAACAGTACATACCGGTTTGTTGGACGAAGACGACATAAATGAAATTATTAAAATCCTTCATCAAAAAGGCTACAAAGGTACCTACTATCTTCAAAACTTCTTTGAAACCGACAAAGAAACAATAGGTAATATAGGACATCAAAAAAGAAAACTAGACACTTCTAAAATTATTGATTTGATACCTGTGGAATTTAGGAATTTTTGAAAGGTAGAAGAGATTAGAAAGTGATTACTTTATCGCATTCTTCTACCCACTCGGCTAGTTCTTTCATTGTGGCTTTTATATTGTCTGAAAAATAAGGCTGGTTTTTGTAAATTCCGCATCTTGCCTGACAAGTTCCGCAAACTTTTAATTTTACACCATTTTGGTACATTTCTTTAAGCATTGCTACCAAATCGGTATCATAGCTTTCAGGTTTTTTATAACATTCTCGTGCCATATCAACCGAATCATTCATTAAAAAGATTTTTACATCATTTCCGTTTTCAAATAATGTTTTTGCAAGTCTTAGCCCGTTCCACGCAATATCGCTTCCGTCATATGGTTCATGATTAAAAATAAAAAGAATTTTCATAAAAACCCCTTCTTGTTTAATATTTAGGTATTTAGCTATTTTGCTAAATATGAATGATATAGTATAATTTATTAAAAAAATTGTCAAGGATTGTTATGTTAACAATTGAAGATAAAGTCAGGGCGTTTAAAGCTTTAGGTCATAAAACTAGGTTTGATATATTTATAAATATTTTAAAAGCGCCTTATGTGTGCGGAATAAATAATAAAGTAAAAAAAGATGATATTATTGCTCAGGCTACCTGTGTTGGTGTAATAGCTGAGAGGTTTAATTATTCCCTGCCGACTATTTCAAGACATATCAAAGAACTGAAAGAAGCAAAATTAATCAATATGTATAAAGAGGGAAACAGGATTTTTTTAGAACCCAATATGGATGTTGTGAAAGAATTATCTGAATGTTTTAATTCCATTGTAAGAGGTGAAGAAAATGAATCTGTTTGATTTATACTATGAAGATTATGAAAAATGGTTTGAAAAACACCAAGAAATTTATGAAGAAGAACTGAAAACCATAAAACCCCTTCTGCCTGAGGGCAGTGGAATGGAAGTAGGGGTTGGAAGCGGAAGGTTTGCCGCACCTCTTGGAATTAAATTCGGAATAGAGCCAAGTAAAAAAATGGCTGAAATTGCAAGAAAAAGAGGCATTAAAGTAGTTGAAACCACGGCTGAGGAGATGGATTTTGATAGTGAATTTGATTTTATTCTGATGGTTACGACAATATGCTTTGTAAAAGATGCGTTTAAAACCATTCAAAACTGTTACAGGGCTTTGAAAAAAGGCGGATATCTTTTAGTTGCTTTTGTTGATTTAAATTCTCCTCTTGGCAGGATGTATGAAAAAAACAAGCACAAATCAAAATTCTACGCTCCCGCTACGTTTTTTACAAAAGAGGATATAATTAATTTAATGAAAAAAGCGGGGTTTAGAAATTTCGAGTGTAAAGAAAACCTATACGGCGATAGTCTTGATAATTTAACGTTTGGCGTTAATGACTGTAACGGCGGTGCTTTTAAGGTAATAAGGGGGAGAAAATGAAATTTTCAATTGTTTTTGACAATTACACGGCAAACGAAAAACTTGAGAGTTTTTGGGGATTTAGTTGTGTAATTAACGACTATTTTCTGTTTGACACAGGAAGCAACGGCAGGGCGCTTGTAAGAAATTTGGCAAAAATGGGGTTTGATATAAATAATTTTAAATATCTTTTTATATCCCATCCGCACTGGGACCACATAGGCGGAATTGACAGTATAGTGGATATAAACAGAAAAATGAGCCTTATTTTGCCAAACTCCCTTTCCAAACTTTATATCAGGGATTTAAAAAAGCTTTCACGTGAAACAATTGTGATTGATGAAAATCCGGCTAAACTGTTTGGAAATTTTTATACCACGGGAGTTATGGAACCTGTAGGAGAGCAGAGTCTTGTAATAGACGAAGGGGAATTCAGTGTTGTGGTGACGGGCTGTGCGCATCCGGGGATTGTAAATATTGTGCAAAGGGCAATCCGGATGCTAAATAAACCGGTTTTATACGCTCTTGGCGGTTTTCATCTTATGAGAAGTCCGGAAGATGAAATTATTAAAACGATAAAAGAGCTTAAAAATTTGGGTGTGGAATACGTAACACCCACTCACTGTAGTGGTGATTTGGCAATTGAGATGTTTAAGGATGCTTACGGGGAGAATTATATTCCCGGAGGCGTCGGAAGGGTTATTGAGTTTTGAAAAGACTTATAATATTTTTAGTGGTTTTTCTTTTTGCAAATCCGCTTTTTACTATAAATGAATACAGAAGAGCAGTCGGACTTAATCCGCTTGAGGAAAACCCTTCTTTAACCCTTGCGGCCAAATGGCATGCCAAATATATTTTTGCCAATAATGAAATAACGCATATACAAAGAAGATACGGAAGATTTTACAGCGGTAAAACGCCTGCCGACAGGGCCATCTCCTGCGCTTATGAGAGCAGGTTTGTCATTGAAAACCTCTCGCGCGGTGAAAAAAATTATAATGAATCAATAAAAGACCTTTTTAGTGCCGTATATCACAGATTGGGGTTTTTGCATTTTAATATAAACGAAATAGGCTGTTATAAATTAAATGACATATACGTTTATGATATGGGTAACAGTTTCATAAACGAAGCGTGTAAAATTGACGGCAAAGAAAAAAGCGGCTTTGCTGGTCTGTGTAAGGATAAAAACAAAATAATTTCAAAAGATGTGTTTTATAATCAGATGAAAGTAAATCCGAAAGTCGTGTTTTGGCCCTATAGCGGAATGCAAAACACCCCGGCGGTATTTTATGAAGAAACTCCCGACCCTCTGCCCGATTACGGAGTTTGCGGATATCCTGTTAGTATAAGTTTTAATCCGTATTATTACGGAAACAAAAGAATAATTCTTATTTCATTTGAACTGTATAAAAACGGCAAAAAAGTTCAAAAAACCAAAATAATAACTTCAAAAAACGATGTAAACTATATACTTAAAAAAACCGAGTTTGTTTTATTTCCTTTGGAAAGACTTGAATACGGCGCATATTATGACGTAAAGGCCGATTTTGTAATAGAGGGCAGGATGAAAAGCTTTGAGTGGGGTTTTGACGTTGAGGAAAAAAGAATTCCGGTTATAACGGTTGTCGGCACTAAAGGAAAATATTTTATAAAGCCTAACGTTACTTATCTTATTTATTTTAAACCTTTGGATGCTGAAGATAAACTTTCAAATTTGAAATATGAATTTAAAAGGGGAATGAGTATAAATAAAATAGGTTACAAAGACGCAAATACGATATATTTAAATGTTTCGGGACATCCCGGTAAAACGCTTAAAATCACCACAGACAAAAGAAAGATAATTTTAGTTATAAGGAAATAAGATGAAAAAAATTATTTTAATAACATTGGCGATATTTTATATGGCAGGGTGTGCCGGTAAGGAAATAAATAAAGCCGGTGCGATTCAAATGCAAAAACAGGACGCCGAAAAATCCTGGAGGGAATTAGACCATCAGTAATCAGTTTTTGTGTTTGTGTCTAACCCTTCTTAATTCTTTTTCAATTATATCCTCATAAGCCCATTTTTTCAGGGTTTTTTGTATTAAATCCTCAGGGAGTGAGGGAGTGTCATACATGCCTTTTGCTTCTCTTTGACGCTGGGCTTCGTATAAAATTACGGCGTTTGCCACCGATACGTTAAGGGACTGGCTCATTCCGTACATCGGAATTATTACCTTTTTATCAGCATATTTTATGCTTATATCACTCGCCCCGTCCACTTCGTTGCCAAGGACTATGAGGGTGGGTTTTGTATAATCCACTTCCCTGAAATCCACCGTTTCATCATCAAGCAGGGTTACAACGACCTGATATCCTTCTTTTTTTATGTTTTTATAAAATTCTTCTATATCTTCGATGTATTCATGGAATATCCATTTATGCGCACCCATGGTTATGTCGTTGTTGAGCCTGACTTTTTTTTGGTGTCTGTAGTATAGTTTGCCTATATTGACCGCATCGCACGTTCTGACTATGGCTGAGAGGTTGTGGGATGAAAACACATAATCCATAAACACCCTCAGGGTGTTTTGACGGGTGTTTAAAATTTTTTTCATTTTTTCAAGTCGCTCTTCGCTTACAAGATACAAAACTATCCTTTTTGTTGAAATTATACA
>Ga0256842_1000960_pt1 | contig 24649 bp, 19 predicted proteins | sample 4559240metaG_FD_185973 | JGI IMG/M metagenome (GOLD analysis project Ga0256842, IMG submission 185973) | Hydrothermal vent microbial communities from Guaymas Basin, Mexico - 4559-240 | ecosystem: Environmental > Aquatic > Marine > Hydrothermal vents | place: Mexico: Guaymas Basin | collected... | reverse complement strand
CCACCGCTTCCACGCCAAAGCGGCGCCGCGCCAGGTCAATACCATCGCGGCGGCGCGCGGCAATAATCACCACCACCTGCGGATTGCGCCGCGCCAGCAGGTACGGTTCATCGCCGCACTCTACGGCGCTTAACAGCGGCGCGCGACCATCGCCACCGCTCACCACCTGCACACTGCCACATAGTTGACCACCGTAACCACGGCTCACCACCGCCACCCGCCGCCCGCGCAGCGACTCCCGCAGGAGAAAATCCACCAAAGGTGTTTTGCCGCTGCCGCCCACAGCCAGATTGCCGACGGAGATCACCGGCACCGCAGCACGGTACACCTGCAACCAGCCACGCCGATACGCCAGCGCCCGCAGACGCATCAGCAGCGCATACAACCAGCTAAGCGGCAACAGCAGCGCCAGCACGGCCCGCTCAGCGCCACTGCTGGCACCGTCGCGCGCCAGACGGCGGTAAAACAAAGCTAATCGGGTGCGCATCGGGCAATCTCGCGCAGTGTGGCACGGCTGGCACCGGCGTTGTCCTGCAACAGCTGCCAGCTCTTTTCACCCATTGTGCGGCAGCGCTGCGGTTGCTCAAGCAGTTGATCGAGCAGGCGAAACAGATCTTCGCCGTCGCGCACTTCACCACAGCCCTGCGCTTTGGTAATCATGGCGGCAATTTCACGAAAATTATGCATGTGCGGGCCGAACAGCACTGCCTTGCGTACCAGCGCCGCTTCGAGGATATTGTGTCCGCCCACCGGCACCAGGCTGCCGCCGACAAACACCACATCGGCCAGATGGTAGAACTGCAGCATCTCGCCGATACTGTCCACCAGCAGCACATCACCGCCGCCAACGGTAACCGCCGCGTCGCTGCGCAACCGCCACGGCAATTCGTTTTCCGCCAGCATGGTAGCCACCTGACGGCAGCGTTGAGGGTGGCGCGGCACCAGAATCAGCAGCAGATCGGCATGGCGATGCAGCAATCGCTTGTATACGGCGACAATCTGCTCCTCTTCACCGGCGTGAGTGCTGCCAGCCACCAGAACGCGACAACCGCTGTCGATGGCAAATTCGTCGCGCAAACGGGCGGAATCGACATCGGGCGCAATGGTGGATTGCATATCAAATTTGATGTTGCCGGTAACCACCACCCGCTGCGGCGGCGCGCCCATGGCGAGAATCCGCTCGGCGTCCAGTTGCGACTGCATGCACATGGATGTCAGCTGAGCCAGCAGCGGTCGCAACAGACGACGTACCAGCATGTAGCGGGGATAGGAGCGGTCGGATATCCGCCCGTTGACCAGATGAACGGGGATGCCACGCCGATGACACTGATGGATAAAACCGGGCCACAACTCGGTTTCCACAATCAGCACCTGGCTGGGACGCACCAGATCGAGCACCCGGCGCACCACCAGGGCAATATCCACAGGAAAGTAGATGGCGGCGTCGATCTCCTTGATTTCACTGGCAATGGCATGGCCGGTTTCGGTAACATTGGACAGCAGCAGATACGCCTCGGGATAATCGTGTCGCAACGCCTTTATCAGAGAGATGGCGGCGCGGGTTTCCCCCACTGATACCGCGTGAATCCACAACACCTGCCGCCCGGCGCAGGCCGCGAAACGCTGCGCATCAAACAGCCCCAGCCGCTCCTTTATACCACGGCGCACCTTGCCGCGCGCCGCCGACAACAGCAGATATACCGGCACCGGCACCAGCAACACCAGCCACAGGCAGATATCATACAGCAGATAAACCATAACTCTCCAACCGGGCTTCGGCACGGCGCTGGTTGGCCGCCAACGCTTCTTCTACGCGGCGACGAAACAACTGCGGGTCGTCACTACGGCGGCAATACAGCGGTTCACCGTAGGAATATACCAGTCTTGAACAGGGATACGGTAACAAAAAACGATCCCACGAAGAAAAACGGTGGCCGCGGCTGCTTACCAGCGCCAGTGGCACCAGAGGCCGCCCGGACAAGCGCGCCAACTGGATAACGCCATCTTTCAACTGGTGACGCGGGCCGCGTGGCCCATCGGGGGTGATAACCAGATCAAAGGGTTGACGCGCCAGGCGCAGCAACTGTTTGAACGCCGCGCTGCCGCCACGGCTGGAAGATCCGCGCACCGCCTTCTGGCCCAGATGCCCCATGGTACGGGCGATGAGCTCACCATCCTTGGAGGAGCTGATGAGAATTTGCGCCCCGGGACCGATATAACCCTGTGCCATCAACAGCAACTGGTCGTGCCAGAAGGCCAGAATTACCGCTTCGTCACGCTGCCACAACGCCTCTACCCGCTCCCGCCCGAGGATCTCGCAGCGACAACTGGCGTGGATGGCGCGAATGATCAGTGCCGCCAGCGCCGGAGCCATATTGAGCAGCAGCCAGTCCAGCAGCCGTTTCACCGCGTTTCTCCGAACTGACGGGCATGCAGGCGCGCGTATACGCCTTGTTTGGCCAGCAACTCGTCATGGCTGCCGCGCTCCACCAGGCGCCCCTCCTCCAGCACCAGAATTTCATCGGCGTGGATAATGGTGGACAGACGATGGGCCACCACAAAAGTGGTACGCTCACGCATAAGGTTGGCCAGTGCTTTCTGCACCACGCTCTCGCTCTCGGTGTCCAGGGCGCTGGTAGCTTCGTCCAGCAGCAAAATGGGCGCATCGCGCAAAATGGCGCGAGCGATGCAGATACGCTGGCGCTGACCGCCGGACAGGCGCACGCCGCGATCACCGATAACCGTCTCGTAACCGGCGGGCATCTCGCGGATAAACTCGTCGGCAAACGCCATGCGCGCCGCCGCGATAACATCCTCATCGCTGGCGTCGGGACGGGAATAGCGGATATTGTTGGCCAGGGTATCGTGAAACAGGAACGTCTCCTGATCCACCAGGGCGATCTGCTGTTTAAGACTCTGCTGCGTCACCGTAGCGATATTGTGGCCGTCGATACTGATCACGCCGCTTTGGGGGTCGTAAAAACGTGCCAGCAGACCGATGATGGTGGTTTTGCCCGCGCCGCTGGCCCCCACCAGCGCCACCATCTGCCCCGGCGCCACGTCGACACTGAAATCGCGCACCACCGGTGCATCTTCGTAGGCAAAATTCACCTGCTCAAAACTGACATAACCCTTGCAACGCGGCAATTCCACCGCGTCGAGCGGATCGGTAATCCCCACCGGCGTATCGAGAAGATCAAACACCCGCTCCGCCGCCCCCACCGCTTTGCTGATGCGGTTATTGGAGCGGATGAGCCGTTTCATGGGGCCGTACATCATCCCCATGGCGGTGATAAACGACAACAGTTCTCCCTGGGTTATGGCACCGCTCATAACCCGCTGCAATCCGTACCACAGCACCCCGGCGGCACCAAAAGATGCCAGTATCTCCATAATGGGCGCGGTGGCGGCATCGTAGCGGATAACCTTTTTTATCCGCTTGTAGAAATTACGGTTTTCAACGCTAAACTTCTCTTTTTCATCATCTTCGGTACCAAAGGCCTTGACCACCTTGATGCCGCTGAACGACTCCTGCAGTATGGTAGTGAGATTGCCGAGGTTCTCCAGGCTTTTACGCACATACTTTTTGATACGTTTGGCGATGTACGTGGCCGGCACCACCGATACCGGCAGCACTACAAACGCCACCAGCGCCAGACGCCAGTCGTTGTAGAACAGCAGGCCGACCATGCCGAACAGAGTCAGCGACTCGCGCACGATGGTTACCAGCTCGTCGGCGGCGGATTTCTGCAGCACACCGACATCGTTGAGGATGTACGAGACCACCTGCCCGGACGGCGTACGGGCGTAGAAACCCATGTGCAGATCCATGGCATGAAAAAAGATATCGCGGCGCAGATCCTGCACCACCAGCTGACCGGCGGTTTTGATAAAATACTCCTGCACGTAGCGGGAGATACCCTTTATCGCCGCCAGCGCCACCACCACTGCTGCGGTAATATTAACCAGCGCCATAGTGCGCTGCGCCAGCACATAATCCACCAGCGGCTGCACCAGCTTGGCTATGGCCACATCGGTACCGGCCACCAGCATGGATGCCGCCATGGCCAGGGCTATCCGCCGCGCGTAGGGACGCGAGTAGCAAAGTAACCGTTTGTAAACTGCCGCTCTCGATTTTGCCACGCTTAGCTGTTCTCCTCTGTATCCGCCGCCATCAGTTCCAACGCCATCTGCGCCACCCTGCGGGAGCAACCGGGGCTGCCCATCAGCTCTTTTACTTCCGCCAGCCCGGCCACCAGCTCGGCACGATAGGCATCGTCGTCGAGGATACGCCCCACCTCGGCGCTCACGGCCGCGGCACTGGCTTCATCCTGCAGCAGTTCGCGCACCACGCGCCGCCCGGCAACAATGTTGGGCAGGCCGAAATGGCACACCTGCACCAGCCGTTTACCAATGGCATAGGTCAGCGCCGCCGCCTTGTAGATAATTACCATGGGTGTCTGCACCAGGGCCACCTGCAGGGTAATGGTGCCGGAAACACAGATAGCCGCGTCGCAGGCGGCAGCAACAGTGTAGATATCCTCGCGCACCAGCCTGGCCCGCACCCCGGCCGCCGCCAGCTTTTGCCGCAACAACTCCTCGTCCACGTGCGCCGCCACCGCCACCACGAACACCGCGGCGGGATAACGCGCGCTGAGTCGGGCGGCACTGGCGACAATGGTGTCAAAGCAGTACTTTATCTCGTTGGAGCGACTACCGGGAAACAGCGCGATGCGCGGATAACTATCCTCCAACTGCAACTGGCGCCGACACTTGTGCGCCGGACGACACCGCGCCACTTCGTCCAGCAGCGGATGGCCGACATAGCGCACATCAATGGGCAAGCCGGCGTAATACTGCGGCTCAAACGGAAACAGAGCCGCCAGTTTGTCGACACGCGCCGCAATGGTACGCACCCGCCCGCGCCGCCACGCCCACACCTGCGGGCTGACATAGTACAACACCGGCACAGCGCAGTTGCGCGCTACCCTGGCCAGACGCAGATTAAAATCGGGAGAATCGATGAGGATAACCAGATCGGGACGATCCGCCCCCCGCAGCAGGCCGGTTAAGCGCCGGTACACCCGCCAGATGCGCGGCAGGCTGCGCACCACCTCCACCAGACCCATTACGGCCAGCTCGGACGACGGGACAACAATCTCGCAGCCGGCAGCCGCCATCTTGTCGCCGCCGACAGCGTAAAACTCCACCGCTGCGTCCAGAGCGCGCGCCGCAGTGACAAGATTGGCGCCGAGCAGATCCCCCGACGCCTCGCCGGTAACAATGAGAACCCGACGGCGTCTGTCGCAACTACTGGGCAATACCACGCTCACTGGTACGAATAAACTCACAGAAATGGCGCACTTCGGCGATATCGGCTACCTCGGCGGCAATCTGCTCCAGTGCCTCCTGACGTGAACCCTTACGGGAAAAGAACAGGCGATAGGCCTTTTTGATCTCGGCGATGGTCTCGCTGCTGAAGCCGCGCCGTTTAAGGCCAATCTGGTTGATGCCAACGGTTTTGGCACGATCGCCCTGGGCAATGGCATACGGAACAATGTCCTGGGCGATCATGGACCCACCGCTGGCCATCACGTGGCAGCCGACTCTGGTAAACTGATGTACCGCCGTCATGCCACCGAGAATGGCGTAATCGTCCACCAGCACATGCCCGGCCAAGGTGGCGTTGTTGGCCATGATTACGTGATTACCGATGTGACAATCATGCGCTACGTGGGTATAAGCCATAAACAAATTGTCATTGCCGATAACGGTTTCGCCGCCACCATCTTCGGTACCTGGATGCAGGGTGACAAATTCGCGTATTTTGTTGCGCTCACCGATGATCAGGCGGGTCTTTTCGCCGTGGTATTTCAGATCCTGCGGTTTGGCACCGATGGCGGCAAACTGGAAGATCTCGTTGTTTTCACCGATGGTGGTATCACCCTCGATTACAGCATGCGCCCCCACACTGGTACCGGCAGCAATTTTTACCTCAGCACCGATAACAGCGTAGGGTCCAACTTTAACATCGGCAGCCAGTTGCGCTCCGGCTTCTATTATGGCAGTCGGATGGATCATTATTGCTTATCACCCTCCCGGGCGACAAACGTCGCCTTCAATTCCGCCTGAGTCACCAATGTTTCCCCGACATAGGCCTTGCCGGCAAACTGGTAGATGCCCCGACGGCACTTGAGAAATTCCAGTTCCAGGCGCAGCACATCACCGGGACGCACCGGCTTGCGAAACTTCACTTTGTCGATGCCGGTAAAATAGGTTACCTTGTCGTCACCTATGCCATCGTTTAGATGTGCAAAAACACCCCCCACCTGCGCCATGGCCTCGATAATAAGCACACCGGGCATGATCGGCTCACCGGGGAAATGCCCCTGAAAAAACGGCTCGTTGATGGTTACGTTCTTGATGCCGACAATGCCTTGGTTTTCGGTAAAACTCTCAATGCCGTCCACCAGCAGAAACGGATAGCGGTGTGGCAGGCATTTCATTATTTCGTTCGCATTCAAAATCATCTTGTCAATCTTTCTCAACCAGGTTCTGCAGAGCATCTAGCTGACGGCGCAACGCGGCCAGCTCTTTCTTCATCTGCGGTAGATGGGTAAAGGTTTTAGCCGCTTTGAGCCACTCACGATGGGGCATCACCGGCAAACCGGACACCACCTGATTCCCTTCTATAGAGCCGGTTACACCACCTCGGCCGCCGACGGTAAGATTGTCGCCAACTTTCAAATGGCCAGCCATGGCTGACTGGCCACCAAAGGTACAGTGACGACCGATGACACAACTACCAGATATTCCAGTCTGTGAAGCCATCACCGTGTGCTCGCCAACACTTACATTGTGGCCAATCTGCACCAGATTGTCGATCTTACACCCGGCGCCGATGCGGGTAACTCCCATCACGGCGCGGTCGACACAACTGCAAGCGCCGATCTCCACATCGTCGCCCAGTTCCACCGTCCCCACCTGGGGGATTTTGTGATAACGCTCGCCGTCGGGAGCAAAGCCAAAACCATCGGAACCGATAACCGCTCCCGGCTGCAGAATTACCCGTTTACCCAGACGACAGCCCTCGCGCACTACGGCGCCAGCGTGCAGCAGACAACCTTCTCCCACTCTAACACCGGGGTACAACACCACATTGGCGTGAATAACACAATCGTCGCCGATCACACAGCCGGAAGCGATGCTGGCACCGGGGTAGACAGTTACCCGCTGCCCAAGGTGGGCGTCGGCAGCCACATGGGCACCTTCCAGCACCACCCCCGGTTGTGCTGGTGCTGGATTGAGATGCTCCAAAATACGCGCAAAAGCCAGATAGGGGTTGGCACACACCAGGTAGGCAATATCGGCACGCGGCAACGGACGATCAGCCAATACCGCCGCCGCCGCCGTCGTTTCCAACTGAGCCAGATACTTGCGGTTGGTGATAAAAGTAAGATCGCCGCCACCGGCGGTATCGATGGGCGCCACAGCCTTGATGGCGACAGAAGCGTCGCCGACGACCTCACCGCCGACTAGTTCGGCCAGTTCTCCGAGCGTCGTCATCGCTACGCTCCCTACTTCTTCTTGTGATTCTTATTATAAGAGGCGTTGTAGCTTTTGATCAGGGCATCGGTATAGTCCACAGCGTCCACGGCGTACACCAGCTGCCCCTTTTCAAAAATCATCGACAGGCCCTTGTCTTTGCACAACTGCTGCACCTGCACCCGCAGATCCTTGATAATCTGCTGGGTAAGCATCATCTCTTTGCTCTTGAGCTGATCCTGCTTATCCTTGGCAAAACGCTTGTAGTCTTTTACCTTCTGCTGAAACGCCAGCTCCTTCTCCTGCTTGGCGGTATCGGAAAGCAACGCCAACTGTTTTTGCAGCGCCTGCTGGGCAGAGCTCAGTTCCTGCTGACGCTTCTTTACCTCTTTTTCCACTTTTTTGACTTCGACATCCATTTTTGCTTTAGCCGCCTGCCCGGCAGTTGAAGTAATCAGAGCTTTTTGCAGATCGACAAAACCGATCTTCATGGCAGCGGCACCAGCAATGCTGGCAAAGCAGAACATCACTGCAGCGGTTAGAGCAATAACGCGAATCATTTTCATGGTTTTCTCCTTGAGAGTTGCATTGATTAGAAAAATTTGCCGATGGTGAAGTCAAACTTGGAGTTGTCCTCCCACGGCTCGGGATCGAGATTGTAGCCCCACTCCAGCCGCAACGGTCCCAGCGGGCTGTTCCAGCGGATACCGGCACCGGCACTGTAGCGCAGATCGGACATAAAGCTTTCGCCACTATCCCAAGTATTACCAGTATCAAAGAATATCACCCCTTTGAGACCGGCACTTTTCACCAGCGGGAAAATAATCTCAAAGTTGCAAAACGCCTCTTTCACCCCGCCGATATAATTACGATCGTTGTGCGCTTCCTCGGTTTCGTAACCGCCACCAGGCTTGGGTATCAGGTAGCCGTTTGCATCCAGTTTGTAGGTACGTTCCCATTCCCACGGACCGATCTCACGCGATTCGAAGCCGCGCATGGTACGCAAGCCGCCAAGGTAAAAACGCTCGTCGATGGGGATTTCATCATCACCGATCTCACCGACATAGCCGAGCTGACCATGCCACGAAAACACGATTCCCCACTTAATCGGCCAAAAGTGGCGATAATCGGCAATAGTTTTAACATAGTGTTCACTCCCGCCGATGCCAGCATATTCCAGCGAAAGCTCACTCATAAAACCACGCGACGGATCGGGACGGAAATCGGTGGTGTTAGTAGAGATAGAAGCATAAATTGAAGAACGGGTCGAATTTCCTTCTGCCTCTATAATCTGCAGCGAAGCCAAATCATAGACATCGTAGATCTCATTACGTTCGTAGCGGTAGACAAACATCGTCCGCGTCTCGTAGTTGATGGGAATACCCAGTTTGATATCACCGCCTATGGCTTTTTCCGAATAATCATTCCACTCGCGATCGGTATTGTAGGCATCAAAACCGAGAGCCATATGACGATCCATAAAATATGGGTCAAGAATACCAACGTTGAAGTTGGTAGAATCGCCGCCCAGCGAGGCCGACAGATGCAAATTAAGCCCCAGGCCGAGAAAGTTATCCTGGCTCACCGAACCCTGGCCAATGATACCATCGGCAGAAGAATAACCGAATCCGACACTGAAAGTACCCGTCGCCTGTTCCTTGACATCGACATTGACATCCATCACCTTTTCATCGTCGGTGGGTACAGTATCAAGGTTCACTTCACTGAAAAAACCAAGATTTTTTATCCGCTTACGGCTGGTTTCCACACCGCTGCCGCTGTATAGATCGCCTTCGACAATCACCATCTCGCGGCGGATGACCTTGTCGCGGGTTTTGGTGTTTCCGCCGATGTTGATATGGCCGAAATGCACCTGCACCCCCTGTTCAACCTTGAAGGTTACGTCTACCGTTTTATCTTCGTTATTGATAAGCGTAGACGGACTGACGTTGACATAGGCATAACCGTTGTCGGCATAAAAATCGTTCAAATGTTTGATGGCGGCGCGCAAGCGCTTGCGGCTAAACACATCGCCCTTATTAAAACGGAGCAACTGCAGCAACTCACTCTCGTCTCTGAGCAAATCGCCTTCAATGTGCGTTTCGCCCAGGTAATACTGATCGCCCTCTTCGATCTCGATGAGGATATTCATCTCTTCACGGTCGTCGCTAAGGGTGATCAGCGGCTGTTTTACCCGCACCCGGATATAACCTTTGTTGAAGTAAGCATCTTTGATCAACTCCAGGTCGTTGGCCAGCATCGCCTCGTTGTAGGTGCCGCCGCTGGTAAGCCACGACATGAACCACCACTCTGAGGTTTCCATCATGCCACGCAATTCCCGCGCCGAGAATACCGTATTGCCTTCAAATTCGATATTGTCGATGGTTACCTTGGTACCTTCGACAATATCAAAATAGACATAGACGTCGTTATCGCCGCGCGGCTCAACGCGTGGGGTGATTTCGGCGGCATAGTACCCTTCGTCTACATACAGCTTTTTGATGGCCGCGACACTCTGTTCGATATCCTGCGGATGAAGTACCGATGGCGTACGCATGGTAAGGGCGGAACGAACCTTCGACTTTTTCAGTTCCTCGTTGCCGGTGATTTTTATTGCCCGCACCAACGGCAGTTCCTTTACCCTATACACCAGAGTAAGGGCACCACCATCGTCCACCTTATCTACCTGGATATTATCAAAATCGCCCAGAGAGTAAATGCTGCGGACATCCCTGTCCACCGCCGCGGCGGAAAACTGTTGCCCAACTTTGCAGGTCAATACCTGTTTAACCCGTGCCGCATTGGTACGCACCGTACCTTCCACGCGAATGGCGGCAATGGTAGCCGCCACGGCACCGGCACCATCCGCCACCAGTGTAAGGACAATAATCAGGCAAAAAACAGCTCTTTTGAGCATAAGATCAAATCTCCAGCGTCTCGTTGCACCGTTGCGTTAAAATGGCACATTGTAGTAAATAGTAACCACTGTGTAAATGCAAAAACCGTTTGGCCCGTTTGGCCATATTCATCCGGCAACAGCGATCAAACCATCGCTGATGCGATAAACACAATCCATTCTCGCCGCCAGTTCATCGTTGTGGGTAACCACCACCATGGTCAGATCGTGCTGAGCGTGCAAGCGATCGAGCAGCGCGTAAATCCCCGCCGAGGTAACTGAATCGAGATTACCGGTAGGCTCATCGGCGATGAGCAGGCGTGGTCGCATCATCAACGCCCTGGCGATGGCCACGCGCTGCTGCTCGCCGCCGGAAAGTTGCCCCGGCTTGTGCTGCAGGCGTTGACCCAGTTCTACATCGTCCAGCAGTTTCTCCGCCTGGCGCAATGCGTCGCTGCGGCACATGCCACCGATAAGCGCCGGCATCATGACATTCTCCACGGCGGTAAACTCCGGCAACAACTGATGGAACTGAAAGACAAAACCCAGATGACGGTTACGAAAAGCGTCCAGTTGCCAAGGTGACAGCCGGAACAGATCGGTATCGGCAAAAAACACCCGCCCGCTGCTGGGGCGTTCCAGGGTGCCGAGGATATGCATCAGGGTCGTCTTGCCGGAACCGGAGGCTCCGACCACCGCCACCCGCTGCCCTGCCTGGACACAAAAGTTGACATCGCGCAGCACCACCAGCTCCCCCTGCGCGGTGGCAAACGCCTTGCTCATATTTTCACAGCGCAGCAGTGTCTCGCTCATCTCCACATCCTGTATGTCGAAATCTTGAACAAACGCTTACAACGCCGGTGGACAAACTCGTGCGCCGCAATCAGCCATAATCTACTGGTACCGCAACGATTCAGCCGGATCGAGGCTGGCCGCCCGCCACGCCGGATAGACGGTGGCGCCGAGGCAGATAACCATGGCGGTAACCACCACCGTCACCACATCGCCGCCGACCACCTCGGAAGGAAAGTGATCGAGGCCGTACACCGCCTTGTCGAACAAGGTGATCCCCAACTGCCGCTCCAGCCAGGTGATGATGGCATCGGCCCGCAGCGCCAGAGTCAACCCCAGCGCGGTACCCAGGACAGTGCCGCTGGTACCGATTAGCAACCCCTCAAAGACGAAAATTTTCATTATGCTGCGCGAAGTGGCGCCCATGGAACGCAAAATAGCGATATCCTTGTTTTTATCCATCACTACCATGATCAGGGTGGTGGCAATATTAAACGCCGCCACCAGCACGATGATGGCCAGCACAATAAACAGCCCCAGTTTTTCCAGCCGCAGCGCCGCCAGAAACGAGCCAAACATCTCCTGCCATGACCGCACCGAGTAGGGGTAGGCAAACTGATGTCGCAGCAAAGCGGCCACCGCCGGTGCCTGATCAAAACGCTCGACCTCAATCTCGATACCACTGATATGGCGCGGCGTACCGATAAAACGCTGCGCCTGGTGCAGACTGATGTAGGCATAGTAGGTATCGAGAAAGCCGCCGCGCGCCCGGGCAATGGCCACCACGGTAAACGGTTTGATCTTGGGAATCAGCCCGAAGGGGGTGAGATCAAAATCGGGTGGGATGACATTGACCTGGTCGCCCAGCGCCACCCCCAGTGCCGCAGCGGTATCGGCAGCCAGCACCAGCCCCGGTAACGGCTTGGGCGCGGCAAACAGCCGTTCGGCAACCGGTGCGCCGTCGGTCATAAAACGCTGCTTAAGTACCCGATTATCGGCACTTATCCCTTTTACGTTCACTGCCGCCACATTGCCGTTGGCCAGCAGCATCGCCTGTTTAACCACAAACGGCTGCGCCGATACGATTTTGTCGGAAGCGGCACGCACCTGATCGAGTTTGAGCTGCCAGTCGTCAATGCCGACGCCACGTTTCTGAATCAGCACATGAGGCACATTGCCAAGGATCTGCTGGCGCACGCCGTCGTGAAAACCGGTCATAATGGCCAGCACCAGAATAAGTGCCGCCACCCCCAGCGCTACCCCGGCGATGGAGATAAACGAAATCACCGAGATAAACGTCTGTTTGCGCCGCGCACGCAGATAGCGCAGGCTGATAAACCATTCGTAACCCATAAACGGCAGCGTCCCGACCCGTCGCCTACAGCCGCCGCAGCTGCGGGAACAGAATCACGTCGCGAATGGAGGCGGAATCGGTGAGCAGCATCACCAGCCGGTCGATACCGATCCCCTCGCCCGCCGTAGGCGGCAGGCCGTACTCCAGAGCGTGGACATAATCCTCGTCCATGGCGTGCGCTTCCTCGTCACCGGCCTCTTTTTCCGCCAGTTGCGCCACAAAACGCTGCTTCTGATCCACCGGATCGTTGAGCTCCGAAAAGGCGTTGGCCAGCTCGCGACCGACGACAAACAGCTCGAAACGGTCGACAATTTCAGGATTGTCGTCGTTGCGCCGCGACAAAGGCGACACCTCGGTGGGATATTCGGTAATAAACGTCGGGTGCCACAACTGCGGCTCCGCCACAGCGTCAAACAACTCGGTGAGCAACTTGCCGTAACCGATATTGTCGTCAAAATCGAGCCCCAGTTTCCGCGCATACGCCAGCGCCGCCGCCGGGTCTTCCAGTTCTTCCATACTGATATCGCCGTACTTGACCACCGCTTCTTTCACCGTCAGGCGCTGCCACGGCGCGGTAAGGTCAACCTCTTTGCCGGCGTAACTTATCACCTTGCTGCCGCACACCTGCGCGGCGATGGAGGAGATCATCTCCTCGGTGATATCCATCAGGTCGTGATAGGTGGCGTAGGCCAGATAGAACTCCATCATGGTAAATTCGGGATTGTGCTGGATGGAGATCCCTTCGTTGCGAAAATTGCGGTTGATTTCGAACACCCGCTCAAAACCGCCCACCACCAGCCGCTTCAGGTACAGCTCCGGCGCAATACGCAGGTACAGCTCCATATCCAGGGTATTGTGATGGGTTACAAAGGGGCGCGCCGCCGCGCCGCCAGCCACCGGGTGCATCATGGGCGTTTCCACTTCGAGAAAATCGCGCTGCTGCATAAATTCGCGCATCAGGCTGATGATACGGCTGCGCTTGCGGAACACCTCTTTCACCTCCGGGTTGACGATGAGATCGACATAACGGCGACGGTAACGGGTTTCCACGTCGGTGAGGCCATGCCACTTTTCCGGCAGCGGTTGCAGCGATTTGGTGAGCAGGCGCAAGCTTGAAGCGCGCAGGGACAACTCGCCGGTCTTGGTACGAAACGGCGCGCCGACAACGCCGACAATATCGCCAATATCCAGTTTGCCGAACACGGCAAAGGCATCATCGCCGATTTTATTTTTAGCCACATACACTTGCAGGCGGCCGCTGCGATCCTGCAACTGGATAAATGCCGCCTTGCCGAAATTGCGCCGCGCCATTATCCGTCCGGCAACAACATACTCGTTATCACACTGTTCCAGCGCCGCCGCATCGTCGTCGGCATGCGCCTCATGTATCTGCGCCGCCACATGTTTTACGGCAAAATCGTTGGCGTAAGGGTTGATCCCCTGCTGGCGCAACTGCTCCGCTTTGGCCAGGCGCTGGGCAAACAGCTCGTTAGTTTCTTCCATGAGCGTAATGGTTCCTTTCTGTAAATCCCTGATGAATCAATTTTTATACCGCGCCATTGGCGACGCGGCAACTAACTGTTACCGAGCAGATATGCTTCGATAAAACCCTCGATATGACCGTCGAGCACGGCATCGGTATTGCCCACCTCGTAGCCGGTACGATGGTCCTTGACCATGCGGTACGGATGGAGCACATAGGAGCGGATCTGGCTGCCCCAGCCGATCTCTTTTTTGTCGCCGGAAAGAGCGTTGGCCTCCTCCTCTTTTTTGCGCAGCTCCATCTCGTACAGACGCGCCTTGAGCTGGCGCATGGCCTCGGCCTTGTTGTTGTGCTGCGAGCGCTGATTCTGGCACGCCACCACAATGCCGCTGGGCAGATGGGTGATACGGATGGCGGAATCGGTTTTGTTGATATGCTGCCCACCGGCACCGCTGGCACGGAAGGTGTCGATCTTGATATCCTTGTCCTGAATATCCACCTCAATGCTGTCGTCCAGTTCGGGAAAGACAAACACCGAACAAAATGAGGTATGGCGCTTAGAGGCGGCATCGAAGGGGGAAATGCGTACCAGACGATGAATCCCCATCTCCGGCCGCAGCCAGCCATAGGCGTAGGCACCTTCGACGGTGAAGGTAACACTTTTGATACCGGCGTCATCACCGGGCTGGTAATCGGTAATTTTGGTGACAAAGCCCTTTAAGTCGCAAAAGCGCAGGTACATGCGCAGCAGCATATCGGCCCAGTCCTGGGCCTCGGTACCACCGGCACCGGCGTTGATACTCAAGATAGCGTTGCTGGCGTCGTGCTCGCCGGAAAGCATCCGGGCAAACTCCATTTTATGGATATCGCGCTCAAGGATATCCAGCTGTTCACGAATTTCGGCGCGAATCTCCTCGTCTTCACTCTCGGCGCCCAGCTCGCACAGTACCTGCAGATCTTCCACACTCTGCGCCGCCTCGCTCCAGGCGCTCACCAGCTTGTGCAGGGTGGTGCGCTCCTTGAGCAGCTTCTGCGCCTCCTCGCCCCGGTTCCAGAAGTCCGGTGCGGAGATCTGCGCCTCCAGTTCGCTTATCCGTTCCCGCTTGGCGGAAATGTCAAAGATACCCCCTCAGCTCGTTGAGCTTGTGATCTGCCTGTTTTATCCGTTCAATCTCTTCGCGAAACATACAACCTCAATCTATCTGTTCTTGTCCGGCACGGCCCGCAGCCGCCGCGTCCGGCTGCACCACAGCCACAGCGCCACCACCACGCACAGTAAAAGCGGTACAGTATCACCAGTGCGGGTGTAAAGGCTAGTGCCATCGCAAAAATAAACGCACCCGCGCACCACCGCGTCGACAAACAGGCTGGAATGTACGACTACCCGGCCGGCCGGATCAATGATGGCACTGACACCGGTATTGGCGCAACGCGCCAGCCACACGCGATTTTCCACGGCCCGGAAGCGGGCGATATCGAGATGTTGCCACGGCGCCGCCGTATTGCCGAACCAGGCGTCGTTGGTGACATTCACCAGCAGTTGCGCTCCGGCTGCCACCTGCGCCCGGGCAATGGCGGGAAAAATCGCCTCGTAGCACACCAGCACAGCCAGGCGGTGGCCGTCCAGTTCGAGGGGATGATTACGCCCCGGTACAAAGTTGCCGACTCCGGCCACCAGTTTATCGACAAAGCTCAGCAGTCCGGCCAGAGGAACATATTCGCCAAACGGAACCAGATGCACCTTGTCGCTGCGCCCGCGCAAATCGCCGTGACCATCGAGCAGGTAGACGCTGTTGAGATAGCGATAACCGGCGCCAGTACGCATATAGGCCGGGCTGCCGAACAACAACGGTACAGCGGTGTCTGCGGACACCCGCCGCACCCGGCGCGAGCGCGGACTGTCATCCTGAAAGAAAAACGGTGTGGCACTCTCCGGCCAGATGAGCAGGTCACTTTGTGCCGCGCCAGCCCGGCTCAGACGGCAATATTTATCCAGGGTGGCGTCCACCTGGTCAGGGCTCCATTTGACGGCCTGATCGATATTACCCTGCACCAGCGCCAGCCGCAACACGTCGCCGCCTCCGGCAGCGGTGGTCGCCAGGCGCCAGCCGCCATAGGCGGCATTGCTCAGCAGCAGTGCCAGCAGCAGTGCCAAAGGCCGCCACGGCAGAATACGCAGGCGGCGCCACTGCGCCAGCGCTGCGGCGATAACGACGTTGCTCAGCACCAGCAGAAAAATCAGCGGATAGATACCACCCAGATCGGCGCTCTGCATCAGCAGCGGGTAAGCCGCCTGAGAATAGGCCAGCGCCCCCCACGGAAAGCCGGTAAGCAAATGGCCGCGGACAAATTCCGCCACCACCCACACCACCGGCAGGGCGACAGACATGGGAATCTCCAGCCGCCGTTCCACCCGGCAGGCACACCATAGCGTCGCCGCCCAGAAACAGCCCAGATAAGCCACCAGCAGCAGATACAACACCACCGACAACGCCATGGGCAGGTGGCCATAGGTGGTCATCACCCCATTCAGCCAATACAGCAGCAGCGCAAAAAACGCCGTGCCGGCACAAAACCCGCTCAAAAACGGGCGGCGCCTCATCACCAGCAGCAGGGGCACCAACGCCAGCCACGCCAGCCAGCCCCAGCCAAGAGCGGGAAACGCCAGCGCCATCAGCACACCGGAAACCAGCGCCGCCGCGATATCGCGCAGTGAATCAGGCATCAGCGGCAGTGGCACCACCGCCCCCGTCGATCCGCACCTGGTGAATACTGCGCTCATCGCTGTCGAGTACGGTAATCTTCAACCCCTCCAGCTCCACCTCTTCGCCCGGCTGCGGCACATGCCCCAGACGGTGCAACAGCAGCCCGCCGACCGAATCGAACTGGTCGCGCTCGATCTCCTCGAGACCAAAGTAATCTTCCAGTTCCGCCAGACCCAAGCGGGCGTCGATGATCACCGAGCCATCCTCCTGTTCGGCAATCATATTGTCGTCACCGTCGTATTCATCCCTTATATCGCCGACAATCTCCTCAATCAAGTCTTCCAGGGTAATCAGCCCGGAGGTACCGCCGTATTCATCAATGGCGATGGCGATATGCTTGCGCTGCTGACGAAACTCGCGCAGCAGTTCCTCCAGCCGCTTGGTTTCCGGCACAAAAAACGGCTGGCGCATAATCTGACGCAGGGAGATGGTATCGGTGGGCTGGTTCCAGTACTTGAGCAGATCCTTGGCGTAGACCACGCCGACGATATGATCGATGGTATCTTCATATACCGGTATGCGGGTGTGGCCGTAACGGATAATGGTATCTATGATGGTTTCCAGGCTGGCATCCACGGTACAGCAGTGCATCTCGGTGCGGGGAATCATCACCTCGCGCACAATCATGTCGCCAAATTCGATAATGGAGCTGAACATCTCCCCTTCGGCGGCGTTGATGATGCCGTCCTCCTCCGAGGCGTGGATAAGCTCTTGCAGATGTTCCTCCGAGGTAACCTGGGCGGGGCGCCGAAACAGCGTCTGCAGCCAGGAACCCTTGTTGTTGCTGTCGGCCATCAGACCTCCTCTGCAGCATTCACCGCCAGGGTGGGAAACACCTGCTCGCGCAGCACGGCAAACACCTGACGCTCCTTTTCTTCCATGCGCCGCGCCTGCTCGACGCTACCGCGCTCATGATCGTAGCCAAGCAGATGGAGAATACCGTGCAGCAACAGAAACGATACCTCGTGAAAAAACTCCACCTGCGCCTCGGCGGCATCGCGGGCAGCGGTATCGGCACTGATCACCACATCGCCGAGCAGGTGTGGGCAGATACCGGCACCCTCCCCCTCCTGCTGGGCGAAGGAGATTACATTGGTGGGCTTATCGCGCTGTAAATAGTCGCGGTTTATCTGTTGTATTTCGTCATCATCGACAATTACCACCGACAGTTCACTGTTCTCGGGACATGCCAAGACGCTTAAGATCTTCGTCGCCACCGTCTGCAACGACAGCGTCGACAGGGGGTGGTTCCTTTGCCGATTCTCGATGTAGATCATCGTTATTTTTCCTCTTGGGTTCCTTTTTCTGTTCCTTTTTCTGTTCCTTTTTCGGCTCTTTGTCACGCTCTTTATAGGCCGGTTCGGGGTAATCTATGCGATTATGGAAAATACCGGAGAGAATCCGGTTGAAGCTCTTGGCAATCTCGTGCAGATCCTTCAAGGTCAGTTCACATTCATCGAGCTGACCGTCGATGAAAATTTTGTTGATAATCTTCTGCACCATCCCCTGAATCCGTGCCGGTGTCGGCTCCGACAAGGTACGCCCGGCTGCCTCCACCGAGTCGGCCAGCATGATCAGCGCCGCTTCGCGCGTCTGCGGCTTGGGACCGGGATAACGGTAATCCTGCTCGTTAACCTGCGAATCCTTATCGCGCTGCTGCGCCTTGTCGTAGAAAAATTTGATCAGCGCCGTACCGTGATGCTGATGGATAATATCGATGATATTCTGCCCCAGGCGATGCTCTCGCGCCATCTCCACCCCGTCCTTGACATGGGAGATGAGAATCAGCGCACTCATGGACGGCGCCAGTTTGTCGTGACGATTTTCCGGCAATTTCATGTTTTCGGCAAAATAGAGCGGTTTTTTGATTTTACCGATATCGTGATAATAGGCTGCCACCCGCGCCAGCAGCGGATTGGCGCCGATGGCCTCGGCGGCGTTTTCCACCAGGTTGCCGACGATAATGGAGTGGTGGTACGTTCCCGGCGCCTGAATCATCAGTTCGCGCAGTATCGGTGTATTCATGTTAGCCAGTTCCATCAGCTTGAAATCAGTGGTGTATTTGAACACCGACTCCACCAGTGGAATGATACCGTTAACCGCCACCGCACAGGCCAAACCACCGACAAAGGCAAAACCGAGGCGGTAAAGCAACTGGACATCGTACACCCGATCCGACATGGCAAAAATCGCCACTACCATCAGCATGTTTACCAGCGACAGATACAACCCGGCCAGATACAGTTTACTGCGCGCCTGGCTGTGGCGCACCCAGTTGGCAGCAGTAACACTACCCACCAGTACATACATGGTGATAAGCAGGTTATTACCAAACAATTGCCCAATTAGCAGGGCAAACAGCAGTGAAAAGATGTAGGCAACTTCGGAATTGAGTACAATTCGCACCAGCATGGCGCCAGCGGCATAGGGCAGGATGTAATAGTAACAGGCGGAATCAATATAGGGAAAAGCACTCTGCATGGCGGTGGAGATGAATATGCCCACCTTGGCCATGACAAAAAAGACCACAAACACCGTCGACAAAAACACCAAGTCTTTCACATCGGGATGATATTTGCGAATATTGTTTTTGGCAAAGTTGTGCACCGAGAAAAACAGCAGAATTATGGCGAGAAAAATACCGACCATATCGCGCCAAATCTTCTCCTTGCCGCTGGACACCCGCAGAGCGCGCAATTTACGCACCTGCTCAGCCGTTACCCGCGAGCCTTCGCGCACAATCATCTCGCCACGTTTTACCTGCTGCAACACCGGCTGCACCGCCTCCACGGCGGCGCGACGACGCGCCTCGGTGGCACTCTGATTAAAGGTAAGATTGGGACGCAGCAGTTTACGCACCACCTTTATCAGCGTTTTCGCCAATACCGAATTGGCCTGCTTGCCAAACAAGTTATGACGCAACTGCAGCATGGCCTCGTCAAGCCCGAGGATATCCTTGGTCTTGACCACCACACTTTCGCTCTGACGCGCCAGATCACGCACTGAAATGGCACCGTGCATCTGCCCTAGAAACAGATCGAGATTACCGACAATTTTATGCTTCAGCACCCGGTAAATTTCGCGCTTGAAATGCTCGACAAACAGTTCTTCGGTAGCCAGCAGGCGGATAGACTCCACCTCCTCGTCGCTCAGATCAATGCCCAGCATGGCACGCACATCCACTTCCGCTGGCGGCGCCGGCACGGCCACCGTCGCTGCAGCCGCATCATTTACCACCGGCGAATCGGCAGCTCCAGCGCCACCCTGCTCGCCATCACTAGTAGCGGCAGGCTTCACCCGGCTGGCGGCAGCCCGTTCGGCAGCAATGGCGCGGTGCAACTCCTCAAGCACCTGCACCAGATGGTGCGCCACCGCCAGACTGGGACGGGAGTCATAATCGTACACCGGCAGCACTTCCTGCTGTGCCTGCTGTTTTTTTTTGGCGGTAAGGGTCGGTTCCGGCACCAGAAAACTGCGCGGCGCCTTGATATCGCGCGAGGCGATATCGCCGGGGGTGTAATAATCGGGCACAAACCCGCCAAAGGGGATAATTATCAATGTCAGGGTCGTCGCCAGCAGCAGCAACACCAGCCGCTTTTGCGCCGTCAACCCGGCAAACAGTTTCCCGTTGTGACCACGTTTACTTTTTGGTGTCATAACTTCTGCTCTCGTACGCTGTTACAATACGTTGCACCACCGGATGGCGCACCACATCCACGGAGCTGAAGCGGTTGACAAACACGCCATCAACACCATTCAGCACCTGCAGCGCCTCCAGCAGACCGGAAGGTTTGCCGTGCAGATCGATCTGGGTAACATCGCCGGTAACCACCGCCTGACTACCGAAGCCAATGCGGGTAAGAAACATCTTCATCTGCTCGGTGGTGGTATTCTGCGCCTCGTCGAGAATAATAAAAGCATCGTTTAGAGTGCGACCACGCATAAACGCCAACGGCGCCACCTCGACAATTCCCTCCTCGATCATGGCGCGCCCCTTGTCCATATCTACCATGTCAAACAGGGCATCGTACAGCGGTTGCAGATACGGATTGACCTTTTCGGCAATATCACCGGGGAGAAAACCCAGCCGCTCTCCCGCCTCTACCGCCGGGCGCACCAGTATGATCCGCTTTATCCGCTTCTGCTGCCACGCCGCCACCGCCAGCGCCATGGCCAGATAGGTTTTACCGGTTCCAGCCGGGCCAACGCCAAACACGACATCATACTTGCGAATAGCGTCTATATAACACTTTTGTGCCAGACTTTTGGGCGCAATGTAGCGTTTACGCGCCGTCAGCAACACCGTATCAAAAAAAATATCACTTAAATTGATGGTGGAATCGCTGCGCAGGATGTTTACCGCGTAATCAATATCGGGAGGGAACAGAGGATAGCCACGCTGCACCAGAACATACAGCTGGCGCAACACCAACACAGCCAGTTCAACCGCCATCGTATCGGCACCGCGCACATTTACGGCATCGCCGCGCGAGCCGAGTCGCACTCCCAGCAGCTCTTCGAGCTGACGCAGATGGCAGTTACCCTGGCCAAACAATGCCGGTGACAGGGTAGGATCGGAAACGTTGAAACAACGACAACAACCAGTTGCGCTCACATTGCCTCGGTTATACGCAAACAGAACCCCGCTGCGGAGCCGGGCGCACTCCCCACGAACCACACCCGTGGCACCAAATGCGGACGCCACAAACGGCGACGCCATCTACACCTGGCAAACACCAAATCAATCCACCGCTGCAGGAGCGCCCACACTAACATTAAAAAAACCGGAACGCAACCATGATATAAGCCACGGCAAAAACAGCTAACATCGTGATATTGCGCAACAATATCCAAACAATGTCCATTGCACCGTCTCCACGCCATTCCAGTGTCATCACCACGGCAAAACTATTTACAACAATACCCTTTATCTTTTACCACCCTGTGATATATATAACACCGCGCAGCGGTTTTGTGTAACAGCCCGGTGCCGTTACACCGGCAGCGCCACTTATTTATCCCGTTTTTCCCATATTTCAAAGAGACATGCACACGGCATAACGCACAGGTGCGAAAGGAGTCTGATCATGGATGAAATCGTCGATATCTACGCGCGCGAAATTCTCGATTCGCGCGGCAATCCCACCATCGAAGTAGACGTATTGCTCGAAAGCGGCGTCCTTGGCCGCGCCGCCGTCCCCAGCGGCGCTTCCACTGGCGAACGCGAAGCGCTGGAATTGCGCGACGGCGATAAGTCCCGCTACCTCGGCAAGGGGGTACTGCAGGCAGTGGCCAACGTCAACGAGAAGATCTGCGACGCGCTGGTGGGCTGGGAAGCCAGTGATCAGGCCGGCATTGACGCCAAGCTGCTGGAACTGGACGGCACCGAGACCAAAAGCAACCTCGGCGCCAACGCCCTGCTCGGCGTCTCTCTGGCCTGTGCCCGCGCTGCCGCCGAAGAGGCGGGGCTGCCGTTTTACCAGTACATCGGCGGCGCCAACGCCAAGGAACTGCCGGTGCCGATGATGAATATCATCAACGGCGGCGCCCACGCCGACAACAATGTCGACATCCAGGAGTTCATGATCATGCCGGTGGGCGCGCCGTCGTTCAAAGAGGCGCTGCGCATGGGCGCCGAAACCTTCCACGCCCTGAAAAAAGTGCTCAAGGACAAGGGCTACAACACCGCCGTTGGCGACGAGGGCGGCTTTGCCCCCAACTTAAGCAGTAACGAAGAAGCGCTGCAGGTAATCATGGCCGCCATCGAGGCCGCCGGTTACAAGGCCGGTGAGGATATCGTCCTGGCCCTGGACGTGGCCGCCTCCGAAATCTACGCCGACGGCAAGTACAACTTTGCCAACGAAGCCAACGCCATCAAGAGCGCCCAGGAAACCGTTGACTTCTACGCTGACCTCATCGAGCGCTATCCCATCATCTCCATCGAGGATGGTCTGGCCGAAAACGACTGGGACGGCTGGAAACTGATGACTGAGCAACTGGGCGGCAAAATCCAGATCGTCGGCGACGACCTGTTTGTTACCAACACAAAAATTCTGCGCGAGGGCATAGACAAAGGGATCGCCAATTCCATCCTCATCAAACTGAACCAGATCGGCACCCTCACCGAAACCCTGGAAGCCATCGAAATGGCCAAGCGCGCCGGCTACACCACGGTAATCTCCCACCGCAGCGGCGAAACCGAAGATTCCACCATCGCCGACCTCACCGTGGCAGTCAACTCCGGCCAGATAAAAACCGGCTCCCTGTGCCGCACCGACCGCATCTGCAAATACAACCAGCTACTGCGCATCGAGGACGAGCTGGAAGGAGTATCGGTATTCAACGGTAAAAACGTTTTCTATAACCTGCGATAAACACGATACCGCTGGCACCGCAACGGTGCCGGCGGCACAAATTACCAACACGCGGAGACAGGTGTGACGTTGTTCAAGATGCAGCGACTGGCAGCCATTGCGATGGGTCTGATTCTGACCGCCGCCATGCTGTGGCTGCAATTCGAACCACCACCGTTGCTACGCAAGCTACCCGAGCGATTGGAACTGATGGCCTTCGATTTGCGCATGCAGTCGTCACCGCCACTGCGGCGCAAGCAACAGACGCCGACGCCCATCGTCATTGTCGATATCGACAACACATCCCTGGCCCGACACGGGCGCTGGCCGTGGTCACGCAATCTGGTCGCAGAATTTACCGCGCGGCTGTTTACCGCCGGTGCGGCGGTGGTTGCCTTTGACGTACTGTTTGCCGAGGCGGAACATAACCCGGTACTGGACGTAAGCGATTATGTACGCCAACATAGCCGCGCCACCCCCGCCCTTGCCGCTACACTACATCAGCTGGAACAGAGCTTTGACTACGACGGCATGTTCTGCGCCGTTCTGCGCCGCCAGGAAGTTGTTCTCGGCTACACATTCAACCCCCATGCCAACCAACACAGCGGCCAGCTGCCACAACCGCTGACAGTAACCAATCCGACCCTGGTACGCTCATCATCGCTGCCGCTCATGCGCGGCTACACCGCCAATCTGCCCGCGTTTACCAACGCCGCCACCGGCTGTGGCTTTTTCAGCCTCAGTCCCGATATCGACGGCGTTATCCGCCGCGCCCCCATCGTCGCCCGCTTCGGCAACCACCTATACGCCTCGTTGGCACTGGAAACGGTAAAGGATTTTCTGCTGGTGGAATCTGTTACCTTGCATGCAAACCCCATCAATGGGCGACAAACAGTTGAGGGGGTGGAGCTAAATGGCCACACCATCATCCCTACCAATGCCAGTGGCGAAATGATCGTCCCCTACCTAGGCACCCAGGGTAGTTTCCCATACATACCTGCCTATCAGATACTGGCCGGCACCGCGCCACAACACCAGCTGGAAGGGGCGATAGTCCTGGTGGGCACTACTGCGCCAGGGCTATTTGACTTACGCACCTCGCCACTACAATCTGTCTATCCCGGCGTAGAAATTCACGCCAACCTAATTAGCGCCATTCTGGAGCAGCGTTTCCTCATGCAGCCGGCCTGGGCTCAGGGGGCTAACTTCATAATCATGGCTGCAACCGGTCTGCTACTAGCGCTGCTGCTACCATTTCTGGCACCACCAGGGCAGATAATCTGCACACTGGCCACCGCTGCAACGCTGGCAACGGCCAACGTTGTCATGTGGCAGCACGGACTGGTACTGGCTCTGGCAATACCATTATTGTCGATATTCCTGCTGGCCGGCACCAACCTGGCGTACGGTTTTCTGTTTGAAGCCCGCTCACGCCGGCAACTAAAACAGATGTTCGGCCAG
>Ga0256842_1000959_pt1 | contig 24653 bp, 25 predicted proteins | sample 4559240metaG_FD_185973 | JGI IMG/M metagenome (GOLD analysis project Ga0256842, IMG submission 185973) | Hydrothermal vent microbial communities from Guaymas Basin, Mexico - 4559-240 | ecosystem: Environmental > Aquatic > Marine > Hydrothermal vents | place: Mexico: Guaymas Basin | collected... | reverse complement strand
CCTCAACCTGTAGACGGAGACGACTGCAGCCGATCCCCCTAGCTCCGCCAGGCCGAATACGAAATTCAGTCCCGGAACTGTGACGTCCTCCTCCACGACCCCGACCACCTTCGCGCCGGGGATCCTGGGGACCAGGGCCAGGGCCTCCTCAGCCATCCCCCCGCTTCCGGACACCCCGGGATCCCACTCACCTACCTCGACGGGGAGGCCGAAGATGTTGGAGACCCGTCCCGCAATGCTCTCAACGAGCCGCAGGAGTCTCGGCGTTGCCAGTATCAGGATCTTCACGTCAAACAAACTGTTAATAGGCGGAAAAAGGTGGAATGTGGGATGGAGGACCTTATTGAGGATGCAAAACTCAGACCCATACTCGACAGCCGTGGCAGGATAACCCTGGAGGCCGAGCTATCGTCCTCAGGCATCGTCGCGAGGGCCTCAGCCCCCTCCGGGAAGAGCAGGGGGAGGAGGGAGGTGGTGGCGTTCCCCAAGGGGGGCTGGAGGACCGCTTTGAGGGTCTTCTCCGAAACCGTCAGGGAGGCGATCCTGGGGCACGAGGTCCACGACCAGGAGGGCTTCGACTCCCTGCTGAGGGAAATCGACGGAACCCCTAACTTCGCGAAGATCGGGGGGAGCACGGCCATAGCCCTCTCGATGGCGCTCGCCAAGCTGGGGGCCTCCCTCTCGGAGATGCCCCTGTACAGGTACCTCGGTGGCATCGGACCCAAGGGCCTCCCCAGGCCTGTGGGCAACGTCATCGGCGGCGGGGCCCACACTATAGGGGGCCCGACCATCCAGGAGTTCCTGGTGATACCGGAGGAGGAGAGCTTCCTGGCCTCGGCGATTAGGGCAGCGGAGGTGCACGCGAGGATCCCCGACCTGGTCAGGGGGAGGAAGGGGCCCATCCACTTAGGCGTGAACGACGAGAGGGCCTGGGCGGCTCCCGTCGACGACCGGGAGGCCCTCTCCATCCTCAGGGAGGTCGCGGGGGAGATGAAGATAGGCGTGGACGCCGCAGCCTCGCAGTTCTTCGATGGCAAGAGGTACGAATTCATGGGTAAGAGGCTGGACCCCGAGGACTACGTGGTCGAGCTTGGCTCCCTGGTGGAGGAGTTCGGGGTCTTCTACCTGGAGGACCCTGCGGCCGAGGACGATATAGACTCCTTCCGGGCCATCGTCAGGGCGCACCCCAGGGTCCTGGTCGTTGGGGACGACCTCTTCACGACGAGCCCCGCCAGGATCAGGGAGCTGGGGCCCGAGGGGGTCGCCAGGGCAGTCCTCATCAAGCCCAACCAGATAGGGACCGTCACGGACACCCTCTCGGCGGTGGCCGAGGGCAGGAGGTGGGGGATGGAGCCGGTGGTCTCCCACAGGAGCGGAGAGACCTGCGAGGAGTTCATAGCGCACCTCGCCGTCGCCGTGGGGGCCAGGTTCATCAAGACGGGTGTAGTGGGCGGAGAGAGGACGGCCAAGCTCAACGAGCTCATCAGGATCGAGGAGGGGCTCGGTGCTAAGTCTTAAAAGGGGAAGACCCTAAGGCTTGGAAATGGACGAGGACCTGCTTGTCCCCCGGAGGGTCTACGAGGAGCACCAGGTTCACATCGGGACCAAGGTCAAGACCAAGGACATGCTCAGGTTCGTGGACCACGTGAGGAACGACGGCCTCTACATCATAGACGTCAGGAAGACCGACGAGAGGATCAGGGTAGCTGGTAAGTTCCTGGCCAGGTTCCCGCCGGACAAGATCCTCGTGGTCTCCCAGAGGATCTACGGGCACAGGCCCATAGAGATGTTCGCCAAGGTGGTCGGGGCCAAGGCCATCCCGGGTAGGATGATACCGGGAACCCTGACGAACCCCAGCCTTCCGCACTTCATCGAGCCGGAGGTGATCATCCTCACGGACCCGGCCGTCGACCAGCAGGCCCTGAGGGAGGCCGCGAGGATGAGGATCCCCATCGTGGCCATCGTGGACGTGAACAACAGGCTCAGCTTCGTCGACCTGGCCATCCCGGCGAACAACAAGGGGAGGAAGTCCCTCGCCCTCATCTACTGGCTCCTGGCCAGGGAGATACTCAAGAACAGGGGGGACATCAAGGACTACTCGGAATTTACTTATAAGCCGGAGGACTTTGAAACAGTGTTATGAGGAAGCCTGTGGTGGCCGGCACCTTCTACCCGGCCGGCCCGGAGGAGCTCAGGAGGACGATAGAGGACCTCTTCACCCACCCCCTGGGCCCCGGCTCCCTGCCCAAGGGGCCCTCCGGGGCCAGGAGGGTCCTCGGGGGCGTGGTCCCCCACGCAGGCTACATCTATTCAGGCCCCGTGGCCGCCCACACCTACAAGGCCATCGCCGAGGACCGCATCCCGGAGACCTTCGTCGTCATAGGGCCCAACCACACGGGCCTAGGGGCCAGGATCTCCGTCTGCCCGATGGGCTACGACAGCCCCCTCGGCCCGGCGGAGCTGGACGAGGAGCTGGCCAGGGCCATCGTCGGCGACAGCGCCGTCTTCGACCTTGACGCACACATCTACGAGCACTCCATAGAGGTCCAGATCCCCTTCATCAAGTACCTCTTCCCCCGCGCCAGGGTGGTCCCGATAGTCATGATGGACCAGAGCCTCAACGCCTCCAGGATCCTGGGGAGGAGGATCAGGGAGGCCGTTGCGGAGGTCGGGAGGGACGCCGTGATCCTGGCCTCCTCCGACTTCTCCCACTACGTCCCCAGGGAGGCCGCCTACAGCTGGGACGGGAGGGCGATAAAGGCCCTCGAGGGTGGAGACATCGAGGAGTTCTACAAGCTGACCAGCAGCGGCAGGGTCTCGGCCTGCGGCTATGGTCCTATAATTGCGGCCTACTGCGCGACCGGCGGTAGGGCGAGGCTCCTCAAGTACGCAACTTCGGGGGAGGTGGAGCCCATGCCCAGGGTAGTCGGATACGCCTCCATAGTCTTCGAGCGCTAATCATTTTTATAGCCCCGAAAATGGAGATGGGGGGTCTGCCCTTGCAGGGGATGTTGAAGGTCTGCGTGGTCGGGGACGCCGAGGTCGGCAAGAGCTCCTTGGTGGCCTCCTTCGTGGCCGGGGAGCCCACCACGACCCCGACCGCCAGGAGCAGGATGTACAAGAAGACCCTGAGGGTCGGGGATAGGGAGCTCCAGCTCCTGATCTGGGACGCCAGCAGCCTGGACCCCAAGCTGGACGGCATCATCAAGGGATCCAGGGTCGTGTACCTGGTGGTGGACGTCACCAGGTACGAGACCCTCGAGAGCCTACCGGCCTGGGTCTCCAAGATCAGGGAGCTGGAGCCCAGGGCGGAGATAGTCGTCGTAGCTAACAAGGCCGACAGGAAGTACGAGGCCCAGTTCTGGGAGGAGGAGCTGAGGGAGCTGGCCCAGAGGCTCGGATTCAGGTTCGCATTCACCAGCGCCCTGGATCCGGAGGACGGCGGTGTCAGGGAGGCTTTCCTCCTTCCCTTCTCATGAGGACCCTCGAGCTTGACGAGGGGCTGAGGGGGAGGTGCAGCGGCCACCTGGCCAAGCGCCTCTCCCTGGCCGGGATGGGCAGGCCCGCCGATGGGTTTCTCGAGCTCCACCCCATAGAGGCACTCTTGGTCCTGGAGAGGGGGACGGCCGTGGGCAGGCTGGGCGGCCGCGCGATAACCTTCGAGGAGGCCCTCTCCAGGCTCGCATCCTCCGACCCCAGGGCCTTCGACCTGTACCTCGCGTACAGGGACCTCAGGATGATGGGGCTCAAGCCCAGGCCCGGGGACGGGCACCTGATCTTGGGCGGCGCCCGGATGGACGTCCTGAGGCCTGAGGACCCTCTTCCAGTTCGCGAGCTCGAGGAGGTCCGGGAGACCGAGATCCGCTTTTTGGCAGTGCCGGACAGGGAGGGCGACGTGACCTACTACGAGCTGCGGGGCGTCGGGCACCTGGAGGGCTCATTCCCCCTGCCTAGGGGAGGAATCCTCGTCGAGGCCCTTGGGGACCGGTACCTGGTCTCCGGTGGTAGGGGGGAGCTGGAGCAGCTCATGTACGGGGTCAGGACCGAGTTCGGGCTCATCCTCTCCCAGGAGGAGTACTCCTTCCTCCACAAACTGGGACTGGCCAGGGGCCCGAACCCGATCAGGGGGCCCTTCGACGAGATCTACTCCACGCTCAGGATGTGGGGGACGGCCCCCAAGAGCGGACTCAAGTTCGGGGCCCTTTACCGCGTCTACGCGGGCCCCTCCTCAAGGCACTCGGAGTGGCTGGTCTCCCCGGCGAGTTCCGTGAGCGATATCAGCACCCTGGCCGGGCTGGCTAGGGTGGCCCACGCCGTCCGGAAGGTCCTCCTCCTCTGGATCGGGGGGAGGTCCAAGATGGTTTCGGTGCGCTGGACCAAGCGCCCTACAGCTCCTCCATGAGCACCTTGAAGGCCCTGTAGGCGGACCAGCAGTCCAGCTTGGACGCAATCTCCATGGGGGAGTGCATGCTCAGCACTGGGACGCCCATGTCCACGATGTCCATCCCGTACCTGGCCAGGAACTTGGCTACGGTGCCTCCGCCTCCCCAATCGACCTTGCCCAGGGTCGACATCTGGTAGATCACCTTGTGCCTGTCCAGGACGTCCAGGACCTCGGCCATGTACTCGGCCCTGGCCTCGCTGGCCCCGTACTTGCCGCCGTGCCCGGTGTACTTCAGAATCGCAACCCCGTGCCCCAGGCGTGCGGCGTTGCTCAGGTCGTGGACCTGCTTGAAGGTCGGGTCGACGGCCGCGTCCACGTCCGCAGAGACCGCCTTGGAGGAGAGGGCCGCGTCCAGGAAGTTGGGGTACGAGGGTCCCTCGCCCCTCAGCCTCAGGAGCTCGAAGTATACCTTCTTGGTGAAGAAGCTCTGGGCCCCCGCGAAGCCCTCGCTCCCAATCTCCTCCCTGTCGTAGAAGAGGGCGACCGAGGTGTGCTCCGGTACCTCGAGGTCCAGGACGGCCCTGAAGGCTAGGTAGGCGTTGAGCCTGTCATCCAGGCCGTAGCCCCCGATCATGGAGCGGTCCAGGCCGACCTCGTAGGCCCCCCATGCTGGCACGATCTCCAGGTCGGCCCTGTGGAGGTGCGCCTCCCTCATGCCGTACTCCTCGTTGAGGACCTTGAGGACCATCGCCTTGACCCTCTCCTTGACATCCTCCTTGACCGGGCGGTTGCCCACGAGGACGTTCAGCTCCTCGGCCTCGATGCCCTCGAAGAGCTTCCTCTCACCCTGGACCTTCTTGGCTAGGTGCGGAAGCAGGTCCGTTATGGTCAACACCGGATCACCGGGCCTGTCCCCAATCCTTATTTTCACGGGTTTCCCGTCCACGACGACTATGCCCCTTATAGCCAGGGGCATGGTGACCCATTGGTACTTCTTGATCCCGCCGTAGTACTGGGTCTTCAGGATCGCGGTTGAGGAGTCCTTGTCCTCGACCAGGGGGGAGGGCTTGAGGTCTATCCTAGGCGAGTCGATGTGGGCCGCCACGATCCTCAGGCCCTCCCTCACGGGCCTCCTGCCCACGACCACGAGGGCCATGGTCTTGTCCTTGAAGGTCACCATGAGCCTGTCTCCGGGCTCGGCGCCGGTAGCGGATGCCACGTCCCTGAAGCCGGCCTCCCTGGCGGCGGCCGAGAACCTCTCAACGGCCTCCCTCTCGGTCTTGACCTCCGTGAAGAAGTCCAGGAGCTCCTTACCCACGGCCTCGATCTGCCCCAGCTCCTCGTCTCCGACCCTCAGCCAGCCGCTCTCCTTCTTCTCCATCAGCTCCTCGAGCCCCATGAAACCCCTATCGCATCATCAGCCTTAACCTTCCAATACAAAAATTTTTAAATATATCAACTTATTAGTTGATAACTGAGGTGATGAGAAATGTGGTGGGACGAGTGGTTTGAGGAGTGGGAGAAGGAGTTTGAGAGGACCTTCGAGAGGATAGAGAGGATGCTCAGGGACGCCTTCAGGCAGGGGAAGAGGAAGGAGCCCTTCATCTACGGCTTCAGCGTCAGGATCGGGCCGGACGGCAGGCCCATCATCCAGGAGTTCGGGAATGTCAGGAGGTTCGGGATCGTCGAGGAGCTCCCCGAGGGCTTCAGGGAGCCCTTCACCGACGTCATGGAGGACAGGGAGAGCTACAAGGTGACCGTCGAGCTCCCCGGCGTGGCCAAGGAGGACATCGACCTGAAGATCGACGAGAGGTCCATGGAGGTGAAGGTCGACACCGCCTCCAGGAAGTACTACAAGAAGGTCCTCTTCAGGGAGCCCGTGAACCCGGACACCGCCAAGGCGACCTACAAGAACGGGGTCCTGGACGTGGTGGTGAAGAAGAAGTACCCCAAGGAGGAGAAGGGGAAGAGGATTCCCATCGAGTGACATGGACGTCGACGCCATCCTCTTCGCCCTGCTCAGCCCCGCCAGGAGGGAGCTCCTGAGGAGGCTGAGCAGGGCTCCCCAGTACCCGCTGGGCCTTTCCAGGGCTCTGGGCCTCTCTCCCCAGGCCATAGTGAAGCACCTCTACGTCCTGGAGGAGGCGGGGCTCGTGGAGCAGGTAGGGCAGGTGAGGGGTGGCCTGGGCGCCCCCAGGACCTACTACGGCCTCTCCCGCTCCGTGTCCGTCTACGTGGACATAGGCCCCGGCCTCTTCAGCCTCAGCGTGGAGGAGTGGCCGGGGGACGTGGGCCTGGGGCCGGACCCCGTCAGGGAGCTGGAGAGGATAGAGAAGAGGCTCAGGGAGCTGGAAGAGGAGAGACTGAAGCTCCTCAGGGCGAAGTCGGAGCTCATGCGCAGGCTCGGGCTCCTCAGGGAGCTCCACTCACTTTGAAATGGTTAGGGCAATCTTCCCGAGGGGGGTTATCCGGTAGAGGCCCCTCCTGGACCCCCTCTCCACGAGCCCCAGCTCCAGGAGCCTCCCCAGGATCTTGTTTACGTAGCTGCTGCTCCTCCCCAGCCTCGTTGCCAACTCCCTGAGCTTCATCTCCCTCTTCGCGCTGAGGGCCCTTAGGACCATCTTCTCGTAGTCCTTCATCCTGGTCAGCCTCCAGCTCAGGAGGCTCATCTCGGTCACCGAGTCCTCGGAGACGATGTACAGCTTCTCAAGGTAGTCCGAGAGCAGGTATGCGACGTTCAGCACAGCGACCAGGACCCTGTCCGGGTTCCTGCCTACGATGGCCAGGGAGGGGGTGCCGGATTCCGACACTATGATGTCCGCGAGGGAGATGATCCCCTCCTGGGACCCCATGTCTATCTTGAAGTTGTAGTATAGGATGTCCCTGAGGGCCCTCGCCCCCTCAAGCATGTCCGCCTCCCTCTCCAAGCCCTTGTGCACCAGGAGGACGACCTTCTCGTAGGAGGAGCTCACCTCGTCCAGGAGCCTTGAGAGGGCCTTGAGGGAGTCCCCAAGAACTATGAAGAGCGTTTTCAAACCTCTTCACCTTCCTGTCGATAATAGAGCCTTGATTTCTTAAGCGATGAAGGTGCCCGAGCCGGGATTCGAACCCGGGTCAAGGGCTCCGCAGGCCCCTAGGATGTCCAGGCTACCCCACTCGGGCCCTTTAGCACATTGAATTTCTTATTTAACATAAACGCCCCAACAAAGATATTAATAATGTTAACCATGGAACAACATGTATGATCTCAGCTGGATCATTTGGTTCATCTTCATCTTCTTCCTCCTCATGTGGCCCCAGTTCAAGCACTTCTCCCTGCAGAACGCCAGGGCGGCCCTGATACGCAGGCTTGCAAAGAAGAGGGGCTCGGAGGTGATAACGCTCATCCACAGGCAGGAGAGCATAGGGCTCTTCGGCATCCCCTTCTACCGCTACATCGATGTCGACGACTCGGAGGCGGTGCTCAGGGCCATCAGGGCAGCCCCGCCCGACAAGCCCATCGACCTCATCATCCACACCCCCGGCGGGCTCGTCCTGGCGGCCACCCAGATAGCGTATGCCCTAAAGAAGAGGAAGGCGAAGACCACCGTCATCATCCCCCACTACGCCATGTCCGGCGGCACCCTGATAGCGCTGGCCGCGGACGAGATCCTCATGGACAGGAACGCCGTCCTGGGGCCCGTGGACCCCCAAATCTCCGGCATGCCCGCGCCCTCGATCCTCAGGGCGGTCGAGAGGAAGGGCGTCGAGAAGGTGGACGACCAGACCCTGATCTACGCGGACCTCTCCGAGAAGGCGATAAACCAGCTCAAGAGGACTGTGGTCAAGCTCCTGGAGGGGAAGATGGACAGGGAGAAGGCGGAGAGGCTTGCGGAGGTGCTGACCTCGGGCAGGTGGACGCACGACTACCCAATAACCTTCGAGGAGGCCAGGGAGCTGGGACTCCCCGTCAGAGACGAGGTGCCCCCCGAGGTTTACGCCCTCATGGAGCTCTACCCCCAGCCCATGTCCAAGAGGCAGAGCGTGGAGTTCGCCCTCCCGAGGTGATTGGCATCTTCGGCGACGAGCTGAGGGTTCACCTCGACAAGTACCTGAACAGGATCCTCGAGTTGGTCCGATGCGCTAAGGCGGAGCCCGGGGGTAGGGGGGTCCTGGAGATGGCCAGGAGATACGCGGAGGACGCCGCGTACTTCCGCTCCAGGGGGATGCTGGTCGAGGCCTTCGAGGCCATGACCATAGCGTGGGCGTACGTGGACGCCCTCGCCTCCCTCGGCCTGGCGCGCGTGCCCGAGGAGTTCCAGGACATCCTGGCGGCAGGAAAGGTTAAAAGGCGTTCGTGATTCAGGAATCGGGCCGGTAGATCAGTCCGGTAGATCGCCGCCTTGGCATGGCGGAGGTCCGGGGTTCGAATCCCCGCCGGTCCACTTCAGAAAATTTTCCTCCTTCCCGCGATCGCATCCTTCAGGGTCGGAATGAGCTCCTCCAGGGGGATCCTCACCTGCTGCGTGCTGTCCCTGTCCCTGACAGTCACGGTTCCGTCCTCCTTCGTCCGGTAATCGAAGGTCACGGCGAAGGGGACACCTATCTCGTCCGCCCTCGCGTACCTCCTCCCAATCGAGCCCGAGTCGTCGTAGTAGGACTCTATCCCCTCGGCGAGGGCCCTCCTCCACCATTCCCTCGCCAGGGAGTCCAGGCCGTCCTTCGCGACCAGGGGCAGGAACACCGCCTTCACGGGGGCCACGTTGGGCCTCAGGGCCAGGACCCTGTACCCCGTACCCTCCCTCTCGTAGTAGGAGTTCTCCAGGAGGCAGTAGAGTATCCTGTCCAGGCCGAAGGAGGGCTCGATGACGTGGGGGATGAAGCTCCTGCCGTGGACCTCCTCCTCCACCACCTCGTAGGCCTCCGGGGGCACCTCGAGGGACCTGCCGCCCACCTCCACCCTGATGGGCCCGGATGGGGGTGGCTCCATCCCCCTCAGGGCCCTCGCCACCTCCTGGGCCTCCGACTTGAACATGGGGCCGAGGACCCCCATCTTGGGCCTGATCCTCCTCACCCTGGACACCCCCTCCTGGACGAAGGCCCTCAGCCTCTCGCCTGAGTGCTCCTCGTGCCTCCTCAGGTCGTAGTCGGTCCTGTCCGAGAGCCCTGCGACCTCGAGCCAGCCCTGACTGATCTCTATCTCCGCATCCCACGTCTCGGAGGAGTAGTGGGCGAGCTCCTCCTTCCTGTGCTTCCTGAACCTGATCTTCTCCGGCGGGATGCCTATCTCCTCCAGGAAGAGCTTGGTCTTGGCCATGAAGTAGCCCAGGGCCCTGGAGCCTATGATCCCCCTGGAGACGGCCTCACCGACGGGGAGGACCTCCTCCGCTTCCCCGTGAACGAGTCTAAGGGGGACGCCGGAGAGGGCCTCGAAGCCGGGCCAGTCCTTGGTCTCTGGGTCCACGAAGATCTCTGCCTCGGCCATGTTGAACTCCCTGAGCCTGATGAGCCCCTTCCTGGGGGATATCTCGTTCCTGTACCCCTTTCCTATGGTTGCGGCGCCGAAGGGGATCCTGGACCTCGCCTGGTAGTACAGGTTGAGGAAGTTGATGAAGATGCCCTGGGCCGTCTCGGGCCTCAGGTAGGCCCTCTTCGCCCCCGCTGCCCCGACCTCCAGGGAGAACATGAGGCCGAAGGGCCTCACGCCCCCCAGCTCTCCGCCGCAGGACGGACACCTTATCCCCGCCTCCCTAAGCAGGCGCTCGGCCTCCTCGGCCGAGAGGCCCTCGTGCGGGAGGCCCCTCTCCTCCAGGAGCTCGTCGACCCTCCAGGCCGCCCCGCAGGAGGTGCAGGTGACCATGAGGTCCGTGAACTGCTCCTCGTGCCCGGAGGCCCTGAACACCACCGCCGGGGTTATGTCTGGCGTGTCTATCTCCAGGAGCCCCTCCTCTAAGACGAACTTCCTCCTCCAGACCTCCGCTATGTTCCTCCTAAGCGCGGTGCCCAGGGGGCCGTAGTCGTAGAAGCCCGCCATGCCCCCGTAGATCTCGAAGGAGGGCCAGAAGAAGCCCCTCCTTTTCGCCAGCTCCAGGACCTTCTCCGCCCTCCCCATCTCAGCCCACCAGGGCCTTCATGAGGTCCAGGTCGAAGACCATCCCGCAGAGCTCGTCGTTCTCGTCCAGGACCGGAAGCTGCCCGAAGTTCCCCCTCCTCATGTGCCTGGCCACCTCGTTTATAGGGTCTTCCTCGAAGACCGTCAGGGGATCCGGAGTCATGACCTTCTTCACGGGCTCCTTGGGGACCTTCAGCTTCCTAATCGTGTAGTAGAACTTCATCACGTTCTGGAGGTGGTCTAGGGTCCAGGCCTGCTCGTAGTCGCCGTAGTCCCCCACGCCGAGCTCCGTGAAGGCCACCTTCACGTCCACGTCGACGGTCTTGAAGAGGTCCACGTCCGTCACGATGCCCGTGAGCCTCCCCTCCTCGTCGACCACGGGCATCGCGTAGAGGCCGCTGAGCCTCATGGCCTGGAAGACCACGCTTAGGGGTGTGCCCTCGTAGACCGGGAAGATGTTCCTCCTCATGAACTGCGATACCGGCCTCTCGTCCCCGGATCCCTCGATCACCCTGAGGAGGTCCATCGGGGTCAGGACCCCCACGACCCTTGAGTCCTCGACGACCGGCAGGTGCCTCACCCCGTGCCTGAGCATCCTCTCGGCGGCCGTGGATACGTCGTCCTCGGGGCGCACCGGCTCGACGTCCCGGCGGACCAGCAGGCTCAGCTGGTCCTCCTCCGGGTTCTCCATGATGGCCCTCCTCGTGACGACGCCGACATAGTTGCCCTTGGCGTCCACCACGGGGAGGCCGGAGAAGCCGTGCTTGGCCATCAGGAGGAGGGCGTCTATCCTCCTGCCCGGGACCTCCGCAACCACCGGATTCGGGGACATGAATTCCTTTACGAGCAACCTTCGGGCCACGGCCCAGTTAAAGGGGGTTTCTTAATAATATTTCTTGATGGTGGAGGGGTTGCGGGAGGACAGGGAGGCTGCTGCCCTCAGGAGGCTCTTCGCCCGTTACTACTCTTCCAGGCCAGTCCCCCCACCGCCGAGGTTCCCCAGGAGGGAGTTCGCCTTCACCCTCTTCGGAGGGCAGGGGATGGTCAGGCACCTGGCCTTCGGCAGCGCCTCGGAGCTCTCCTCCTTCCTCGCGGAGAGGGTTCCGAGAAACGCCTACTACTCGACCGCCTACTACGAGAGGCCCGCAGCCCCGGAGATGGGGAACAAAGGGTGGATGGGCGCGGACCTCGTCTTCGACCTGGACGCCGACCACATGGGGAGGAGCGGGTCCTGGGAGGAGCTCCTAATGGAGGTCCGTAGGGAGACGGTGAGGCTGGTGCACGAGTTCCTGTTGGGGGAGCTGGGGATTCCGAAGGACTCCCTCCGCGTGGTCTTCAGCGGCGGGAGGGGCTTCCACGTCCACATCCACGAGAGGGAGTACCTCCGCCTCGGCCCCGACGAGAGGAGGGAAATCGTGCTCTACGTCAAGGGAAAGGAGCTGGACCCCAAGAGGATCCTCAGAGGGAGGCTCCCCAGCCCGGGGGAGACCGGGTGGAGGGGGAGGCTGGCCAGGGCCCTCCTCAGGCTACTGGAGGGCGAAAAGCCCGAGGGAGTGAACGGGAGGAGGTGGAGGGCGCTCAGGCGCTGGCTGGAAGGGGAGGCCGAGGCCGTGCTCCCGGACGGGAGCAGGATCAGGGGGAAGAGGGGGGAGGTCCTGAGGGAGCTGGTCATTAGGGCAGGGTCGCCCGAGATGCTGCGGGGGAGGGAGTACGTCCTCCAGATGGCCGCCGAGATGGCGGCGTCGGAGTACGGCATCCTGGCCGCCGACGAGCCCGTGACAACGGACATACACAGGCTCATAAGGCTCCCTTACAGCCTCCACGGTAAGTCGGGCTTCCAGGTTAGGCCAGTTCCCCTTGGGGAGCTGGAGGAGTTCGACCCCCTCTCGGACGCCATTGTGGACGTGTTCAGGAGGGGGGAGTTCGAGATCGTGGGCCTTAGGAGGTTCTCCATAAGGCTCGGTGAGGAGGAGTGGGGGGTTGAAGAGGGCGAGAGGGTCAAGGTCCCCGCCTACGTGTTCGTCTTCATGTGCGGGTACGGGGCGGCGAGACTGGCCTAGTCCTCAGGTGGGCCTATCTTCTCGACCACGAAGCTCTCGTCCCTCTGGATGAAGTCCCACAGGGCCTCGAAGTCGACCCCTATCATCCTCCCTTCCTGGCCCTCCAGGACCACTATGTGCTCGAGGTTCCCCTGCATGCCGGACTCAGTCAGGTTCGCGGAGCCGACGACGGCGTAGCGCATGTCGACGACGTACATCTTGGCGTGGATCTTCCAGCCCTTGGTCACGAGTACCTCCAGGTCCGGAGGGACCCAGCTCTTGTCCCTGATCAGGCCCAGTAACCTCCTTCTGGGCCTCAGGGCGTCCCTGAAGATCTTGAGGCTCTCCCTCTGCTCCCTACCCTCGTCGGAGGTGATGACCCTGACCCTGACTCCCGAGGAGGCGAGCTCGACGAGCTTCCTGGCGTAGTAAGGGGAGATCCACGGGGAGCTAACGTACACGGACCTCTTCGCCCTGAAGACGGGAATCTCCACGTGCATGGCCGCGCCCCGTCCCAGGTAGCTCTTGACGGTCACAGCAATCCCATTGTAAAGGTATTATAATGGGTTCTTCCTAGATGCGCTGCGGGGGTTGCCGAGCCTGGCCAAAGGCGGCGGGCTCAAGACCCGCTCCCGGAGGGGTTCGTGGGTTCGAATCCCACCCCCCGCACCTCAGTAGGTCACCCACTCTATCTCCACGGCCCTCGAGAGGCGGTCCAGCAGCTCCCACTCCTTCCTCCGGAGCCTCCATCCGGAGGCCCCCGCGTTCTCCCTGACCTGCTCGGGCCTCCTTGCCCCGGGGATCACCACCACGAGGGGGTCCTCGAGCAGCCACCTGAGGGCTACCTGGGCTGGCGTTTTCCCTCTCCTGGCCCCGATCTCCCTCAGGGCCTTCACCAGCTCCCAGATCCTGAGGAAGTTCTCCCTGAGGAAGAGCGGGTCTCCCTCCCTGACATCCTTGAACTCCGGGAGGTTCTCCGGTGTGTACTTGCCTGTCAGCGCACCCTTGGCCAGGGGGCTCCACGCTATCAGGGTTATCCCCAGCTCCCTCATCCTGGGGAGGAGCTCCTTCTCCACGTCCCTGACGAGGAGGCTGTACTGGAGCTGGTTGCTCACGATTTCCTCCCTTCGCAGCGAGGCCTGGGCCTCCTCCATTAGGCAGACCGGAAAGTTGCTGAGCCCTATATGCCTGACTAGGCCCTCCCCGACGAGGTCCTCCATTGCCCTCATGGTCTCGGACACCGGTATGTTCTCCCAACATGCCGGCCAGTGTACCTGGTAGAGATCAACGGCGTCGAGGCCAAGCCTGCGGAGGCTCCCCTCGAGTGCCCTCTTCACGTCCCTGTACCTCAGCCACTCCCCAGGCACCTTGGTCGCAACGACGACCTCGTCCCTGATCCCGAGCTCGGCGATCGCCCTGCCGAGGAACTCCTCACTTCTCCCCCTCCCGTACACCTGGGCGGTGTCGAAGAAGTTCACGCCGGCCTCGTGGGCGGCCCGCACAACCTCCCTCGCCGTTTCGTAATCCAGCCTCCCCCACGCACCCCCGAACTGCCACGTCCCCAGGCCCACCTCGGAGACCCTGGGTCCGGACCTCCCCAGCCTCCTGAACTCCATGATTGAGCAGTGTCCGACTCCTATTTCTACCTGCGGTAGACGGTTATGGTGTCTCCCTCGGAGAGGGGCTCTTCAGGGTCCACCTCCCTCCTGAGGCCGGACCTCTCCAGCACGATCTTCCTGTACTCCCCGATCCCGAGCCTTCTGAGGGCGTCAGAGACCCTGGAGCCGCGCCTCAGCACCATGGGCTCCCTCTCCCTGGCCCTGGGGGGCCTGGTGTAGACGACGATGAGACCGAGGATCCTCGGGATCAGGGCTGCGAGCCTGGGAGCCTCTGACGGCAGGGCCAGGGGGAGGCCGGGCGGGGCCCCTCCCAGGTCCCTCATGCTCCTAACCAGGATCCCCCTGGGGGACCCCGGGGCGTTGGGCCGGATGCCGCCCTCGTGGAGAATGCCTAGGACCTCTGCGGGGTCGTCCCAGGGGGCGAGGAGCACGACCAGGGCATCGGCCATCCTGGCCAGCGATAGGACGGGCCCGTTCCTGCCGCCGGGGACAAGGGGAGGGGTGTCGATGACCTGGATCAGCATTGGGCCCACCTCCATGGTCCCCGACCTCGGCTCAGTTGTCGTGAAGGGCCTTTCGGAGATCCTCGTATCCAGGCCCGTAAGGGCGGAAAACAGGGTGCTCTTGCCCGAGTTCGGGAGGCCCACGATGACCACCGTCCCGTCCCCGATCTTCCTTATCCCCTCTGTGCGCCTCGAGGCTGCAGCCCTCCTCCTCTTCTCCAGCTCCCTCCTGAGCCTCGCGAGCTTCGCCTTCAGCTTCCCTATGTGTTTCTCCGTCCTCTTGTTGTACTCCGTCCTCCGGAGCTCCTCCTCTATCGCCCTTATCTGCTCCTCAAGCTCCTCCACGGCCCCTCACCAGGACGTGGGAGAAGTCCCTCCAGATCCTGTCGCCCACGTGGTGGAGGTTCCTGACGGCCACCCCCTTAACCCTGGACAGGAGGGCCTCCCGGTCCCGGTTGGAGATCCCCACGGCGAGGATCCTCCCGTCAGGGCCGCACACCAGGACCAAGTCCCCCTCGGAGACCTCGCCCCTGACGTCGTGAATTCCCGGCCCCATGACCTTTGCCCCGTTCAGGATGTAGGGGACGGCCCCCTCGTCCACCATGACCCTAGGCAATCTAGGCCTGAACCTGGCCACCGCCATCAGGGTCGGTACGACCCTGCCCTCACTCTCGAGGGCTATGGGGAAGCCGTCGCAGAGGAAAAGCGCATACTTCTCGGTCTCGAGCCGCTCTAGAAGGTCGCAGTCCGCTTCAACTCCGAGCGCCCGCAGCTCCGAGAGGATCCTCCTGGCGTCCCTCTTCCTGAGCGCCCTCCGCCTCATGGCCCCGCCCTCACGATCACGAGCTCGTAATAGACGTTTATTCCGAAGGCATAGAGTGCGTAGTCGTAGGCGAGGGGGGCCCAGGGGTAGGTGCCGATGGGGATTCCCACGTGGATCACGTCGTCGATCGTTACGTAGGGGTCCAGGAACTGGTCCTTGGTGAGCATGAAGAGGTACGTGAATCTGGCATAGTCATAGCCCGTGAAGAATACCAGACCGGACGAGCCGCCAATCCCGTTTATCCCAAAGTAGGAGAAGTACTGGTGTGCCACCGCCGTCGCGGTGCCCGAAAACCTCTCCCCGTCGTAATGGTCGATGTGGAGATCGGCGCATCCGAAGATGTCGACCCCGTGGAAGTTTACATAGGCTCCGACCAGGAGGTCGCTCTGCTGCACCAGGCCGTTGGTCGTCTTCCAGGGTCTCGTGTCCCATATAGTCAGGTTGTAGATCCACCAGGGGAGGGGGCTCTCCCCGTCCTCGGCGTCCAGCAGGTAGATGCGCCCGTAACCGCCGACATCGGCCAAAATGTAAAGGAGTCCGCTACCCACCGGAATCGGGTACTCGAGGACCCTGCCCTTCAGCGGCCCCCTCACCCACTTTATGTCCATCCCCGCCAGGTCTATTGCAACCACTGTGGAGTTCCCGTTGCCCGCATCCAAGGCCAGGTAGCCCAGGCCGCCCTCAACGGTAAGGAAGTTTATGGGGGGTGCAGGGAGGTCGACGTAGTCCAGCAGTCTGCCGTTTAGGGGGTCGATCCTCAGGAGCTGGCCCGAGTCCCCATAGGCCACGGGCACGTAGAGGTAGTCTTCGTAGAAGGCCCCGCTGAGGACCTTACCCCCGGCCATGGCGACAGTCCAAACTACGTTCCCGGAGAACGGGTCGATGCCGTAGATGGTGCTGTCGCAGGCCGAGTAAATGAGGCCATCGGCCGCCAAGGGGGAGAAGTGAGAGGAGCCTGCATCCGGGACCGCGACGTCCACGGAGAGCGTGTAGGGGTCTATCCTTAGCAGGTATTTCCCTGTGCTCGACTCAATGCCCAGCCAGAGGTACCCGTAACCCGCGGCGGCCGGCGATATGGCCGATACCCACCCATATTCGCCCAGGATGCTCTGCTGGGTGACGCTCAGGGTGTCGGGTACCTGGCCCTGGTAGACGTTGGAGTTCCATGCGTCGTGCATGGTCTGGGGCCACTCCACCTTTCCGTACTCCTGAGTAGGGGATCCTATGTACAGCGCCTTCCCGTTAAGGTAGCCGTAGTCCGTCTGGAGTCTGAAGCTGTACAAAAGACCCTTAATGAAGTCCCAGGTGGCTCCGGGGATGGAGAAGGAGAGGACCCGGGTACCCCCGGGCTCCAGGGTCACGTCCAGGTGGGCGCTGTGGACCTCCCTCTCCCCCCAAACGGTGATCGAGATCGCCCTTACCTCCGTCCCACCTACCACGTTCAGGTTGAGGACTCCGTGGAGCTCCGAGGCCCTCGAGTACAGGAGGCCCATGCCCCCCACGAGCTGGAGGGGCATCTCGGAGACCCCCGTTTGGTAGAAGATGAAACCTACAATGGCCGTGGACACCACTATCATTACCGCGAAGGAGACAATCGCCAAGACGGGGGCCGAGACACCCCCCCTCATGTTAGTTCATCACCCTTCCCGTTTAAGGCTTTGCCCCTTTTATAGAGTGGTTTCCTTGATTTCCTGTGAGGAAAGGAGTCATCTCGGTGGGGGCCCTGATCATCTTCGTCGCCATAGTCTTCGCCATCTTCACCATTTACGGCATAGTCATGATGAAGGCAAATCCCCCTATTCGTCCGGCCTCTGCCTACTTCGTAAGCTGTACTGTGTTGTTTGAGAACAACACGACTTCAGGCGGTACTTACTACCACAACTACACCATAGCGATCAACGTGGTCAACGGAGGGGGCGTGCACCTCCTGCTCCGCTCCCTCATCATCGGCATGAGGCCCCCCGACCTTGAGCACCAGGCCATGGTGAGGGTGAACGGAACGGACCTCAACCCTTGGCCCGGGGCCCAGGGTCAGGTAGGTGAGGCAAGCTATAGGATAGTAGTGAACGAGAGCGGTACCACGGGCTTCGTGGAGGCGGAGGAGGGGTACTTCCTCCCCCAGGGGGGGACCGGGAGGCTGGTCCTGGACATTCTGACCTGGAGCGACGTCGAGGATCCGGACGTATTCCCTGAGGGTACCGTCATTTACGGGTACCTGGTCTTCGACTGCTTCACGGTACAGTTCAGCTTCGTGGGGTGATGGCATGAGGAGAGGTCAGGTAGTCGCGGTCGAGACCCTCATCGTCACCGTGGCGATCATATTAGTTTCGACCATCATAGCTACTTACATCATCGTGGTCTCCCTACAGGCCAGGTCCCAACCGGAGGTAGACGTCCTAGGGGTGAACTCCGTCCAGTTCGTGAACGAGGACGGTTCGATGTTCGAGATAGTGATAGAGGTGAGCGTCTATTCCAGGGGGACCGTGGAGTCGCGCCTCGACGTCATCACCCTCTTCGACCGCTCTGGTTCCGTGGACCTGAACCTGGCATCGGCCACCCACCCAGCCGGCACGGACCTCTACATAATAACGTCGGGGTCCGCAACCTACTACGTGGAACTCAAGAACTTCGATGGGAGGGTCCTTGAGCCGTTCTCATCGTCAACCATCCTCATCACGGTTGAGGCCTCCTCCAACCCCTACGTCGGGGGCGTGAGCTATTTGGGCATTCTGACCTTCAATAACTACTTCACGTGGTTCCAGTACACGCCCCTGGAGACCTAGGCGATCTTGGAAACCACTATCAAGGGATTCCCGCAACCGCCCTTCTTCCCAATCACGTATACACCATTGTAGATGACTGGAGGCATCGGGTACTTCATCTTAATCTTAACGTATTCTACATCCCAGCTTCTGAGATCTATCCTCATGAGGACCTTCTTGCATTTGGAGGATACAGCATATAGACTGGTGCCTGAGTAAGCCAAACCGGATATGTAGTGAACCCCTCCACATCCGCAGCCCCCGAGCGAGATTTCCCTGATCTCGTAGTTGCCAGTCTCAAGATCATAGTCCAGTATCTTTGCCTTGTTTGGACCACAGTGGTGATGTAGTGCGAGGTAGAGATGCCCCCCTATGGCAACGCCGTTAGAGGTGGGTTGCAGTCCCTCAATCCAGGTCTCCCTAACTAGCGCTCCTGAGGAGAGATCTATGACGTATATCCCCGTATCACCGCAGTAGTCGACCGGGACCGCAAGCAGCCCTCCTGAGGCCGCTAGTGCGTAGTCCCAGTGAAGGCAACCCTGGACGTCCACCTGGGATATGACATCAAGGGTTGTGGAGTCCAGGATGTAGACGTGGCCCTCGTAGGTGCCGAAGGCCAGTCTGCCCTCGGTTGCGGTGATGGCCGTGATAACCATCCCCTCGACCCAAGTAACGTCGAGGATTTCGCCGGTACCGGGATCCAAAGCGTATACGGCTGTCGTACCATTCTGCAAAGCCACGGGAACAAAGAGCCTGCCTCCTCTGAGAGCTCCCGTCTCAATATAGTCGGCACATGTGAACTCCCTGGACCAGACCTCGCTCCCCGAGATGGGATCTATGGCGTATATTTCGCTAAAATAGGCGGAGTATATGAGGCCATTGCCGGAGATCGGGGAGAAATAAGAGGATCCCCTGTAAGGATAAACCTCGTAGGAGAGATTATCGAGGTTCACCCTCACGAGTTCGGTGTAAGAGCCATCATCAACCCCGTACCAGAGATATCCGTAGCCTATGGAGGGAGCAGAAAGGTAAAAGCCATTTGAGAAATGCCTCTTAACACTCTTTTTCACCTCCCTAACCCTGGGCGATGGACCCCCGTAGTTCCCACTATTAGTCGGATCTCTCATGTACTGGGCCCACTCGGCGGAGCGGGTTACCGTATACGCGGAACCCACGTAAATTGCGCTGACCGTGAAAGTCCCTATGGAGGTCTTGATCTTCACCTCATAAACAGAGTTCTCGGTGAAGTCGCCCAATGCATCCGAGCCCAGGTGCAGTATCATCCTCCTCTTCTGGCCCGTGGACATCTGCTCGCCCACGGGAAGCGAGTGGTGACCGCTGTCGCCCTCGACTTCCACCCTCTCAATCGTCACATTTCCAGAACCGTAAAAGGCTAGATTGAGGATCAAAATCACGTCATTTTTGGTGGAATAGATCAAATTGTTTCCAGGAGATTGAAATGCCTTCTTGACCGCGAGGCTCGGGTAAACCAGTGCGTACGAGACCACACTGGCGACCACGACGAGGCCCACGGCGAAGGTCACGACCGCCAGTAGGGGCCTCGCCATGCTGCCTTTCATATTGTTTCATCAAGCACATCTACTTAAGACTTGGGATTTTAAAATAAATTACTTTAATAAATTACACTCGTGAAATCTTTAAGTATTAAACCACCTAACCACTTGGATGATTTCCAACGAATCGGAGATTGGCAGGGCTATTCCAAAGATAATATTTATCATCGCAGCCGAAATTCTAGCTTTGAGTGTTTTCCTTCCTTGGAGCGGCGATGAGCCGCTGGTCATGCTCCTGTTCGCGAAAGATGTTCAATGGGTTATTAAAGTTCTTGGAATATTTACGATTGCCCTGGTGTACTTCAGCTCCATAGCCTTTTTCACCCTTGAACCGAACCTGACGATTATTGGTTTGTTCACGGCCGGGATGGGATTGATCCTATTCACCCCCGTAGCCCTACATCAGGGTATCTCGTTCGGCTTCGAACTCGCTATCTTTCTTTTCGCCGTTCTCCTTTATCTGCACTTTACCCACATAGCGAAGCCTATTGAGACTGAGATCTACACCCTGAGCAAACGAAGTTACAACTTAATCAAAAGCTTAGGATTTATGGGTATTGCCCTTACATTGATTTTCATGTATGTTGGATTAAGAATTGCTCAGAGACCCTTAGGCCAGGAATATGCTAAAATTAATTTATTATTGAATGGAAATATATATTACATAATACTTGGAATAATATTGGTTTTGGTCATGAATGGGTCGCTTATATCAATCTTGGCCAACAGGAAATATACCTATTATGCGAATATTGGTCTCTTTTTCGCAGCCACTTTGAGTTCCTGGACATATATTTTAGTGGGGTCTCCGGCGTTCCTGGGACTGACGATCGGTATAGTCTTAATGTCTTCCGTAATTATAGGGATCACAAGATCCGTTCCCTTCCCGCCCAAGGATTACATACCAAGCTTTTTCCAATATTAGTCATGATTTCAGGAATACATAGAGGGTGAGGAACCAGATATATATGTTCGCGCCCAAAATCAGTGAGCGAAAGAGATCTATGCCCGAAATTTCACTGAAAATGCCTTCTCTGATTATAAGATAAACGAGAATCACTAGGAAATAGATCAGTAAAATATGTATCATCCAAACATATCCTTTCCAGCGTTTGGTGAATCTGGAAATATAGTGAGGAAACAGGGCACCCAGCCCAAAAAAGGCATAGTCCAGCAGGAGGGTTGTCACAAGACCAAAGAGAAATATGAAAGCCGTGAATATGTAGTACATTCTTGAAATGGAATAAGATTTATAGGCAAAGCTGAAAGCCGTGATGAAAATGGATAAGATAAGTAAAAGTAGCGTTGAAGTGTTGAGCCTCACACCTATATAGATGGCCTGAGCTCTTATAAAGGAGTTATGGACCTCGATGTCTTGAAGATGTCCCTGACGCTTACCCTTTTAGGCATTCTCGCAATTGAAGATCTGAAATTCAGGGAAATGCATGATTTGCCTCTATTTGCTTATAGTTTTTCAAATCCAACCCTAACGTTGATCCAGATAATAAAATATAAGCCCGATTTCCTGCAATCGCTCGGTTTGGCCATATCTTCCATAATTGTCACCACCTTTGCCATCTTATATTGTGTTGGTGCTGTGGCGGATGGAGATCTCCTTATGTCCATCGGGCTTTATTTCGGTCATCCTTGGTCTCCCGTGGGAAACACGATATTGCCCTTTCCGCTCCTCCTCATGAGTTTAAGTCTCTTATCTCTGCTTGTGCACGCTGCAGCCACGAAAGGTATGATGCTTGGGAAATGCATGTCCAAGGAGGAGGCTCTCTCCCTGTGGAGGGACAGATACATCGTCATCCTTTCCGATGGGAAGAAGGGTGGAAAGGAGCTCCTCCTTCAAGCCAGCGGGAAGGTCAGGCTTTTGGATCCTCCCCCGTTCGTCTTTCATTCATATTTAGGTTTCATCTTCTCCCTGGTAGTAAACCTTATTACGCAATTAGCGAGTTAGGGAATTAGATTATGATTAGGGAAAAGGAGATTATAGAGCCAAAAATTCCGTTGATTGAGTATAGGGAGCCTACGGGCTCCGTTATCGATTCCTATCAGGTTGACCTGTATGAGGTAACGATAACTGATGCGGATGAGTACATAGTGAAGGATGTCCAGATCAGCGAGGGCGATTTCAGGAGCATAAGGGAGCTTCTCAACGAGTACCTCTACACGGGCACCCCCCTCCCCGTCCTCCTGAAAAAGTACAGGGTGTCGGAGGTCGCCAAGAGGATTGTGGATAGGGAGCTCAACGGGTACAGCATTCTTGATCCGGCGCTGAAGGACAAGTTCATCCTTGACATACATGCGGTGCACGACAAGCCTGTAAAGGTCCTGCACCAGCGCTGGGGGATCCTCAAGTCCAACATCGTCTTCGACCCGTACCACCTGAACAACCTGCTGTCCAAGCTCGCGACCAGGGCTGGGAAGTCGATTTCAGCGAAGAAGCCTTACGTTTCCATGATAGACCCATACACCGAGCACAGGGTCTCCGGCATCATGATGAGCGACGTCTCGATGGGAAAGGTCACGGTGTCCATCAGGAAGAAGCCTGAGAACCCCTGGACCGTGGTCAGGGAGATCAAGGTCAACACGCTCACCCCCCTGGAGGCGGCCTTCCTCTGGCAGATGATCGTGGCCAAGATGGCTATCATGGTCATAGGACCCATGCTCTCCGGGAAGACCTCCATGATCAACGCCCTCCTCGGCATGGTTCCGCCGGAGGCCAGCGTCATGACTGTCGAGGATACGCCGGAGCTCCTGGTCCCCAGCCCCTACTGGACCAGGACCATCTCCAGGGAGGCCCCGGAGGAGGGGGAGTCCGTCTCCTTCTTCGAGCTCGTTAAGCTGAGCCTGAGGCTCTCGGAGGATTACGTAATCGTGGGAGAGGTTCGAGGGGAGGAGGGCAGGGACTGGGCCCAGGCCATCATGCTAGGGCACGGGGGCCTGACGAGCTTCCACGCCGGGGGTCCCAAAGAGGCCCTGAACCGCCTCGTCCAGCCCCCTATTAACATCAGCCCTCAGGCCCTTAACGAACTCAAGGTCCTCATGGTAATGCACCCCCTGAGGAGCAGAAGGGGCCTGATCAGAAGGTCCTCCGTCCACCTCCACCACTCCGGGAACCTTCTAGAACTCTTCAAGTTCAATCCGGCTGAGAGAGTTACCCAAGATCCCGGTGAGGATGAGCTGAGAGAGTACTACAAAAAACACCCGGCCCTAACGCTGGCGGGCATAAGGATGGGCATGAGTCCCGAGGAGATGCTCGAGGACCTGCGGCTAAGAGAGAGGATCATAAGGGAAGCGCTCGAGAGGGAGTTCGAGGACTACAAGGCGCTAAACTCCTGGCTTTACGCTCGGTACCGGGAGCTGAGCGGCCATGCGTAGTGCCCACGAGATTGAGGAGAGCCCAGTCCCCTTTTACGCCTCTCTTATCCTGATCGCTACAACGATTCTCAGCGTCAGCTACATAGTGTTCACGTTCCCCCAGTACGCCCTTAAGGCCTTGATCCTGGGGGCGATCATAGTAGTTATCGTCTTCATCTATCCCATAACCTCGTACGTCTACAGGAAAGTGGCCCTTGCCTCCTTCATAGAGTACTTCAGCAAGAAGGGGATCGAGGCGGGGGAGATCCCTGTCAGGAAGTTCAGCATGAGGGCCGTGGCGGTCATTGAGATCACTTTGGGGGACATAGCCATCGCGATAATCCTAGCCTACCTCCTGAGGGTCCTCGGAATCAGCATGCAGATCGCCATGCTCATCGTCCTCTCGCTCATCCTCATCCCGCCCCTCGTCCTCTTCTCCTACTTCATCGTCCCCATATTCAAGACTTCTACCAGAAAGGTCTCCGCCGAGGACGAATTACCTTTCTTCATCCAATCCCTTTATGTTCTATCCTACACACACCTTAGCTTTGAAGGTGCCATCCTGAGACTGAGAGATTTTCTGACACTCGGAGCCTGGAAGCTGGAAATAGATAGAGCCCTGAGGGTAGCTAACTACTTCGGGGAGCCCATACTGAAGGCCTTCAGCAGGGTCGCCGCTGTGCACCCCTCCCACAAGATCCGCTCCTTCCTCTCCTCGCTCTCCTCCATAGCGACCGTTAAGGGCACTGTGAGGGGAACCATCGACACCGTCTTCGACACACAGACGGACAAAATGGAGGTGGAGATCAAGTCCCTGGCGGACAAGATCGACCTTCTGGGTGGACTGGGCCTCATAGTATACATCTTCGTCCCCATAGTGACCGTCTCAGTGCTCCCCATCATGGGGGTCGCATCCATGGGCTATTACATATTCATCCTCGTCGTCCTCTTCGTCCTCATAACCTTCCTACTGTATTACGTGGCGGAGGGCTACTACCCCAAGGCCTTCAAGATCTTCTCGCCCTGGAGGCCCATGATAACGGTCCTCATCGGGGTTCCCATTAGCATCGCCATCTGGACCATCAACTACCCTCCGGATTTCCTGTACAAGGTGGGACTTAGCGTACTCGCGCTATTGGCCGGTCCCACAATAGCCTACTACATCTACTTCAAGAGGGAGGAGAGGGTGGAGAAGTTCATCGCGAACATCATAGACGACGTCGTCACCAGGTACACCATAACCGGGGAGCCACCGGCCAAGATCTTGGAGGAGTTAAAGCCGAAGTATCCCCCAGACATGCTCCCCATCATAGATTCCATGATCAAGGCTATTGGGGGCGGGAAGAACCTCAAGCAGAGGGCATTAGGCATGATGCCCACCAGGTACCACGCAAACCTGATCGAGACCCTGATTTCGTCCATAGAGGTCGGGACGAGGGCCGATACCATGTTCGCCATCTCGAAGTCCCTCACCAGGATGAGCGGGCTCATG
>Ga0256842_1000958_pt1 | contig 24699 bp, 25 predicted proteins | sample 4559240metaG_FD_185973 | JGI IMG/M metagenome (GOLD analysis project Ga0256842, IMG submission 185973) | Hydrothermal vent microbial communities from Guaymas Basin, Mexico - 4559-240 | ecosystem: Environmental > Aquatic > Marine > Hydrothermal vents | place: Mexico: Guaymas Basin | collected... | reverse complement strand
TGATATTTTGAAAAAGGCCCTATATAATGCTTATCTGTTGGATGAAAAAGGTGTTTTTCACGGGCAGCTCGGCAGGTATTATCATATTTTTTATACGGGTGAATATGTGAAATTCATAGATTTTGAAAGAGGTGTTTTTGCTGATAATCCCAGAAATTTTATGCAGATTGTAGGATATTATCTTTTCAGGGACGAAAAATTTGATAAGAAACGTCTTAATGTAATCATAGAACAATATAAAAAAAACAGAAAAGATGCGTTGAATAATATAATAAGGTTGATTGATGAAAGTGAATATTAGGAGATTTTTAAACGGAAAAGTCTGGTTTGATAATTTTGAAGCGGAATATATTGAAGATGAAACTATTCTTGAATTATTGGACAGAACAAAATCCATAGACAGGAGCATAACATACAGAAGTTTTTGCAGAAGCAGTATTTGCGGAACTTGTGCGGTAAAGGTAAATGATAAAACGGTTTTAGCATGTAAAACCAAAGTGAAAGATTTTATAGAACATGACGAAATTATAATAGAGCCTGTGGACAGATTAGGAGTGATAAAGGACCTTGTGGTTGAGCATAATGGTATCGAAGAAAAAATTAAAAAAACAAAATCATGGTTCGAACCTTCAGGAATTGATACGCAAAAACCCGAAGAATTAAAAAAAATAGAAAAACAGACTGATTGTATTTTGTGTATGGCATGCTATGCTGAGTGTGAAGCACTTGATTATGATAAAAATTTTGCCGGTCCGTTTGCTTTTACAAAATTATTCAGGTTCTTTTTTGATACGAGGGATAAACGGTTACAAGAAAGAATTGACGCAGCAAAAGAAAACGGTCTTTATAATTGTATTAATTGTCAAAAATGCATTTTGGTATGCCCTAAAGGAATTGCTAGCGCTTTTGACATCCAGATGTTACAAAAATCTGACACAAATAATAACGAAGCTCAATTCATTTCTGACGGTTCTGTCTTCTTTTAAAAATATTTTTTTGTCATAATAATGTCATAGTTGGTATATAATTTCATAAAAAAGGAAAATAAATGGCTGCAAGACCACGTGTAACTCCTTTATGGGAAGAAATTACTTTTGAAGAAGAAGGATTAGATGCCAGGGCGCTTGTAACAAGAACCGATAAAAACGGAATTATTACCTTTGCTTCAAAAGCATACAGGGATATGACTAAATATTCCAAAGATGAATTAATAGGCGCCCCTCACAGTATTGTAAGACATCCTTTTATGCCGGAAGCGGCATTTAAGGATATGTGGGATACCATAGAAAAAGGCGAGCATTGGAACGGGCTTGTTATGAATTTACGTAAAGACGGTAAACATTATTGGGTCGATGTTCATGTGGATGCAATCGATTCAAACGGAAACGTAGTAACAGATCCAAATAAAATTGCGGGATACGTGGCTATTAGAAGAGAACCGAGCCGTGAAGAAATAGAAGAAGCCTATAAACTTTACAAAGCTATGAGAAAAGCGGAATTATTGGAAAAGTTACATTTAAAAGACTGGGAAAAAGAACTTCTTAAAAAATTGGGCTAATATCAGCTGCCTGTCACATTGACTTTATATACTTTCGTATAAAGTCAATAAGGATGGGCCATGTCAAAAAAACCGATTATACCTATTTGGGAAGAAATAACGTTTGCACAGAGTGGCTTAGATGCCAGGGCACTTGTAACAAGAACAGATAAAAACGGAATTATTACCTTTGCTTCAAAAGCATACAGAGACATGACATGTTTTTCAAAAGAAGAATTAATCGGCAGAAGCCACAGTGTCGTCAGACATCCGTTTATGCCCAAAACTGTTTTTAAAGAAATGTGGTATGCAATAAAAAACGGTAAACATTTTAGCGGGCTTGTTATGAATTTACGTAAAGACGGTAAACATTACTGGGTGGAAGTAAAAATAGACGCAATAGACAAAGAAGGAAATATAGTTAGTTCACTAGCAACTGTTGGTGAAAGAACCGAAAAAAGATATAATAACGAAATAGAAGGATTTGTGGCTATCAGAAGAGAACCGAACAGAAATGAAATAAACGAAACTATAAAATATTATAAATATCTAAAAAAAGAAGAGTTGAAAAAGAAAATTTTTCTAAAAGAGTGGGAAAAGGAAATACTGAAAATTTTATGAAAGAAGAGTTTTTTATTAAAAACATAAATTCAAAGTATATTGGTGATGACGGTGCTGTAATCGGTAAGAATGTAATAGCGAGCGATTCATTTTTTGAAGGGATTCATTTTAAGAAAGAATGGATGGGATTAAAAGATATTGCCGTTAAAGCGTCGCTTGTTAACTTAAGTGACATCATAGTTATGAACGCAAAACCCGAATATGCGATTTTAAATATCGGGTTTCCTAAATCTTATACGCTTCACGATATTAAACAACTGACAGACGGATTTAATGAATGTGCTTTAAAACACGGGTATGAAATAATAGGCGGAGACACCATAAAAAACGACAAACTTGCAATATCGATGACTTTTATAGGCAAAAGCAAAAAACCGGTTTACAGAAAAGCAAAAATAGGTGAATATGTCGCATTTACAGGTGATTTGGGAAGTGTTAAGAGGGATTTGAATATTCTTTTAAGAGGCGGTAAAATATCAAAAAATTCAAAATTTATAAGGCCGAAACTCAAAGATAAATTTTTTTATAAAGCCGCTCCTTTTATAACGTCGGCACTTGATATAAGTGACGGGCTTTTTAAGGAACTCGAAAGAATATCTAAGGTTTCGAAACTGGGATTTGAATTTTTAAAAAAATTTGATAAAAGAACCGGTTGCAGCGGTGAAGAGTATGAAATTCTTTTTACATTCAATAAAAAACATTTGCCAAAAATTTTAAATATTGCTAAACTTTCAAGAACCAAAATAACTGTATTTGCCGTTACAAAAAGAGGCTTTTACAGGAGTGTTTGCAGGGAAAACCATTTTTAAGGCTGTTGTATGAATACGTTAAAATATGCGTTAACGGATTTGTTTGATTCCAAAATAATTAAATATTCATTTGCCCCGTTGTTTATAAGTATTGTTTTTTGGGGTGTTTTGTTTTATGCTTTTTCAGGAAATATTGTTGATTTTATTCATGCATATATTTCTTATCTTCCTTTTGGGGAAAGTATTAACAATATTCTTACAGGTATCGGTTCGACTATTGTTTTAATGTTTTTGTATTACGAGCTGGTGATTTTAAGTATCGGGGTTTTCAGCTCTTTTTTTGTTGATAAAATTACACTCAGGATAAATGAAAAATATTACAATCTTCCGATTCAACAGACCAGTTTAATAGAAGGTGTTTTGGTTTCTTTAAAGGGTATGATTAATTTTATAATATTTTTTGCACTTACTTTTTATCTTCTATTTGTTCCGGTTGTAAATATTTTTTATCAGGTGTTTTTATGGTCGCTGGCAATTAAAAAACCTCTTGTATTTGACAGTGCCGCACTTTTTTGCGATTATAAAAAGTTTGAAAGAAAGAATAATTTAAAAATCTGGACTTTGATATTCTTGACTTCTTTTATTTATTTCATTCCGATTCTTTCATTTTTCGGATATACGCTTCAGCTTATTATAATGACCCATTTTGTTTTAAATAAATGTAAGAGGGGTTAGTTACGAATATTAAAATTGGTTTGAATTATTTGAATTGTTAAAGTTAGTTGAAAGTTCTTAAAAACCTAACATTTTAAAAACCGTAATTAACTAATTAATTCTCCCGCTTACTTTAAAAATGAATTTGAAATTAAAACTGCCAGTGTTTAAATATACTCAATAAAAGAAATTTTTCTTTTGCTATAATGTTGAATTAATTTTGAAAGGTAAATATGATATACGCACATGCCCCTATAAACCTGGTTTTTAATAAAAATTCGGAAAATTTTTTTGTAGAAGAAATACCCCTTTATTCTTTCGACCATACCGGCGAATGGCTTATGCTTAAGGTCAGAAAAAAAGACGCTACCACAAACGATGTGGTCAAACTTTTTTCAAAACTCGGTATTAATAAAAGAGATATAGGATATGCCGGGCTTAAGGATAAAGACGGTTTAACTCTTCAGTGGATTAGTGTTCCAAGAAAATTCAGGGACAGGATCAATAAATTCGAACATCCGAAAATTAAAATAGTCGAGCAGGATTTGCACAGAAACAAACTGAAAATCGGACATTTAAAAGGAAACAGGTTTTTTGTAAGGTTTAAAAAAGTTTTACCCGTTGATGCGAAAAAAATCGAACGAGTGCTTATTGATATTAAAAAATACGGTATTCCGAATTTTTTCGGTTATCAGAGATTCGGAAAAGAGGGTGATAATTTCGAACAGGCCAAAGAGTTTATTTTCGGAGATAAACATATAAAAGACAAAAGACTGCAAAAACTGCTAATCAGCGCTTACCAGTCCAAACTTTTTAACGATTGGCTGATGGAGAGAATAAAGCTTAGCAATGTTTTTGATATGAGAGAAAATGAACTGAAACTTTTAGGATATGAAAAAGAGCTTATAAAATTTGTAAAAAAACAAAAACACCCTTTTAAACTTTTGCCGGGAGATGTAATGTGCCATTATCCTTTCGGTAAAAATTTCTATCTTGAAAATTTTGAAGATACTGAAAGATTTTATAAAAAAGACATAGTCCCGACAGGCCTTCTTCCGGGTAAAAAAGCCCTAAGGGCAAAAGATATGGCAAGAGACATTGAAGAAAAATATGACGATTTGATTCCTGCAAACGGTGATAGAAGAAGTGCCTGGATTTTTCCTGAAATAACTGAAAAAAACTATATCAAAGAAAAAGCATGGTATGAATTTTCTTTTATTTTGCCAAAGGGCAGTTATGCGACCGTATTAACGGAAATAATAAAAAACGGAATAACCGATGCTTTAATTACATACAAAGGAGAAAAGTGAGTCTGCCCCGTTTGGCCACCACTGTTGCAACACTCAGTGCTTTTGTATTGGCGGTATCGAAAGTAATTGTTGGAATTATGACGGGAAGTGTGTCTGTGATTGCAAGTGCCATCGATTCTCTTCTTGATATGGTAATAAGTATTTTTAACAATATCGCTGTTAGGGTCAGTGAAAGCAGGCCAAGTCGGAAGTTTAATTACGGAAAAGGTAAAATTGAAGGACTGGCGGCACTGTTTGAAGGACTATTTATCAGTGCAAGCGGTTTATACATTATATATGAAGGTATTAAGAGAATCATTTATAATGAGCCTATTGTAAAAATAGATTATTCAATATATGTAATGATTTTTTCAATGATTGTAACATTTTTTTTAGTTATGTTTTTGACGTATGTCGTTAGAAAAACTAATCATTTGGTAATAAAATCCGATTTATTGCATTATAAAACGGATCTTTTGACAAACGGCGCGGTTTTGATTTCTTTAATAGTTGTTAAAATGACGCAATGGTATTATATTGACTTTATTCTCTCAATTTTAATAGGTGTTTATATTATAAAAGAGGCAAGCGAAATCGTAAAAGAAGGCTTTGAAATACTCTTGGACGTGGCACTTGATTTTGAAACGGTTGAAAAAATAAAAGAGATAATTAAAAAAGAACCTTTTGTGCTGGATTATCACTGTTTAAGAACCAGAAAAGCCGGAAATAGAAATTTTGTGGATGTTCATCTGGTTCTAACACCCGATATGAAGTTAAAAATGGCCCATACTATTATCGAAAATATTAAAGAAAAAATAAGAAAACTTGATCCAAATAAAAAATGGATTATAAACATACATGCCGATCCGTATGATGATTCTTATATTAATAAATTACTTGAGGAATGCGAATGAAAATAAAAACAATAAATTTTGATAAAAAGAAAAATGATATAAAAATAATTGAATTTGAAGAAATAAAACAAAAAACAATAGCTGAGATTTCAAAATTTTTTATACACCACCAAACAGATATTATAGTTATAACAAAAAAGAAGAAGCCTTATTATTTATTGACGGCTACGGATATAATAGATTCGCTGGTTGCTCATTTAGATAATATGGATCTTGCAAATTTTGTTGATAAAAACCCGAAAAAAATAATTACTGTCAATGAAGAAGAATCGCTGTTTGACGCTTGTAGTCTGATGAGAAGTTATAAAATTCACCATTTGATAGTCGTTGATAAAGAAGAAAACTTTTTAAAAGTAATCAATTTTTATGATTTGGCTTCTTTTCTGACTGAAATTGCCCTTAGGGACGATTTAACAGATTTATATAACAGAAGGTTTTTTGATTTTTTACTTGACAAATATAAAGAAGCTGATATAGAAGTCGGTGTTATTTTTGTGGATTTGGATGATTTTAAAAAATTTAACGATTCTAACGGACATGCTTTTGGAGATAAGGTTTTAAAAAAGGTCGCTTCAATTATACAGGAGTCAATAAGGGATATCGATTATGCATTTAGACTGGGAGGGGATGAATTTGTAATATTGGCTTTTACAACTCCTGACATTTTGGCTAAAATTGCCGGGAGAATAAAAGAAAAAATCAATAATGTGAAAATTGATAATGTGAAAATTTCCTGTAGTATGGGATATGCACATTATCCCACCGAATGTAAAACGTTATACGAGGCTGTTGATTTAGCGGATAAAAGAATGTATGAAGAAAAGAAAAAAAATAGTTAAGAATTCATAATCTCCACAGCTCTTAACATTTTTAATCCGGCTTCGTTTACACTGTTTCTGCCAAGATATTTTGCCTCACGTGCCGCTATGTAGGCTTTGTCAAATGTTTCTTTGCTAAGTCCTGAAATTTTTAGGGCTTTTTTAATGTTCTCAGGCAATATTCTTATTTTTTGCTCTTTTACATACAAGCTGCCTGTATCGGCAATCGCTTTTACAACTCTGTAAATGGTAGGATTAACAGGTGCTCCGAAGCCTTCAGGAACACCGCTCATTGCATCATCCATAAGTTTTCCGTATTCTGTTTCAACAATATGTCCGTCCGGCAATACTTCCAAAAAGCCTTTTGCTTCAAGGCTGTCGATTGCTTCAAGTATTTTTCTTTTTTCTTCTTCGTCTTTACTTTCAAGAATATTTTCGCAGGCAATACCGGAATCCGGAATCATTTTAAAAATATCCATTTCATATCTCGTCATAAAAGGCAGTTTTTTATGTGTTGCAAGTTCTTCATATAAAAGACCGGATTTGCTAGGTTCATACGTTCCTAAAATTCTTTCTTTTCTTGCCTCTTCAACCCATTCTCTGTTTGGGGCACTGAATACTTTGTTTGATATCGCAAGTGTTTTTACAGACCAGCTGTGAATTGCCCTTTCATCAAAATTTTGATCTTCAATTACTTTTTCTCCGTCTTCCGTTATAAAATATACGGCTTTGCCTTTTTCATCAACGCCTTCGCTGATTAGGTTAAACGCTTCAAGTGTGTATAAATATTCTCTTAAATCGAAATTGTCTTCAAACCATTTTTTCTTGTCAGCTAAATCCTGAAACTTTTTCGCAATTTCCTGTTTTTTCTTTGGCATTTCATCAAGCTTTCTTCCGTAAGTTTCGATTAGCTTTTTATATTCTTTAACTTTTCTGTCGATTAACTCTGCCTTGATTTCTTCAAATGTCGGTGTTTGCTGAGGGTTTTGTGTCGTTTTTTCTTCCCAGATGTATTTTATGGTTTTGAGTGTTTCGATTTCTTCTTTGGAAATCGCAAACGATTTTAAAGGTTTGTCTGTTTTGTCTTTGTAGATTCTGTAAACTTCAAGAGCTTTTTCCCCGGCTTTTGTCAATTTGTCCACATCAGCTACATATCCAAGCGATTCAAGGTTTGCCAAAGAATCTATATCAATCTCTTCACCGTCGGCAACTTTTGCTATGTCTTCTAAAATTGACAAATCTAAAACACTGCCTTCATTCGCCCATCCGCCGTAAGTCAATGTTTCTTTTACCGCCTGTCCAAGTTCTGTGAATGTAAAATATTCGCCAACCGGCACAGAGTAAGCTATCAGTCTCATAGCTTCGAGCAAATCTTTTTTATTGCCTTCAACCGGCAGATAATGTGCATCGGTCGGTCCCATCGGTGATTTTCTTATATATTCAGCAAGCTTTGCATCAATTGATAGTTCAGGGTTCATTATTTTATATGCTTCATATAAATCAACTGCTTCTTGTGTTAATTCTCCGTTTTTAGCAAAACCTCTTTTTTCCAGCTCTTCGTTTGAAATTTTTGTGGTTTTGTTTTTGTTTTTTATGCTAGCGTCAATCATTGCAATAATTTCGCTGCTTACCCATTTGGCATTTTCATCTATGTTTATTTTATCTTTAACCCTTCTCAATACATCGGCCACCATTTTACCCGCATAAGTAAATTCGATAGTTGCCGGTGTGGGAAAACTTACAATTCCGCTTAAATTCAGTTCTTCAACAGCACTGTTGTTTAAATTTTTTACGTCGATTATGTGGTTTTTGCTTTCTGATAATTCTTCGATAATATTAATTGCACTTTTCTTTACAATCATATTGCGCCTCCTGTTGTTAATTTTTAAAATTATACAAACTAATTTAACTTAAGTCAAGAGGACTAAAGAAATATAATACCAATTTCAAAAATAAATGGACATTTATTTTTGGAGTGAAAGAAGGTGAAAGAGGGTGAAAATGAGCGCAGCGAACCCGGCCACTTGAAAAGTGGCGGGGGAGAGTGAAAGAGGGTGAAAAAAAGTGAAAGGAGGAAGAGATGGGGAAAAGATAAAATCAGTTACTGTTTTCTTTTTTTTTCGGATTTACAGCTTTTGCAATAAGAATGGACAAACCGTAAAGCAATAAAAGAGGCATAGCCATTGCCATTTGAGAGAATAAATCGGGAGGTGTCAATACGGCAGCAACAATAAATATAATAACAATCGCATATCTTGCGAATTCTTTTAGGGTTTGGTCTGTTACAAGTCCTAGTTTTGCAAGGAAATATGTTACTACAGGAAGTTCAAATGCAATTCCGAAACCTATCATTATTTTTAAAGCCACGCTTACATATTCACTGATCTTAAGCATAGCTATAAAATCTTTCCCGCCGAAGTTTATCATTACTTTAAAACCTACAGGAAACACTATGTAATAAGCAAATGCGGCACCTACAATAAACATTATGGTTCCGAATATTACAAATGGTATGACAAGTTTTTTTTCATGCTCGTAAAGTCCCGGTGCTATAAATTTCCATGTGTGATATAAAATTACCGGCAAACTTGCAAAAAATGCCGTATATAAAGATATTCTGATTGCAGTCATAAAAGGTTCAACCAGGTTTGTAAATATCATTTCCGAAGAAGCCGTTTTTTTCATGGCTTCAAAAGCAGGTTTTGCAATCCAGAGGAAAATATCTTTCCAAACAACAAACGCTAACATAAACAGTATGAAAAACGTTACAACTATTTTAATAAGCCGGGAGCGGAGCTCGGCTATATGAGGTTTGATTTCTTCAAGCATTTACTTCTTTTTCTTTTGGAGATTGTGTAGTTTTTGCAGTTTTGTCTTTAACTTTTTCGGTTGTTTTTACATCTGCTTCTTCTTCACCTTCTTTTACGGCATCTTTAAAGTTTTTGATACCTTTACCTAAACCGCTAGCAAGCTCGGGTATTTTTTTACCTCCGAATAAAAGCAATACTACCAATAAAATTACAATAATTTGCCAAGTGCTTACACCCATATCAATCCTTTTTTAGAGAATTTTAGCATAAATTTAAAAAATGATGCCAATCTTTGATAAAATTTTGTAATATTTTTGAAAGGAATAAAATGAAACTTGCCGTTTTTGATTTCGATTCTACATTAATGGACGGGGAAACGATTGATTTTTTAGCCGAACCGCTTGGTCTTAAAGAAAAAGTGGCTTCTATTACCGAAATGGCTATGAGAGGTGAGCTTGATTTTTTTGAAAGCCTTATTATGAGGGTAAAACTGCTTGAGGGGCTTAAGGAAAAAAAAGTAAATGAAATATGCCGTACTCTTCCTCTGATGCCTGGGGCTGAAGAAGTTGTTAAAGAACTTAAAAAAAGAGGTATAAAAGTAATATGTTTCAGTGGAGGGTTTAGAAACGCAACATCTTACGTAAAAGATTTAATAGGTCTGGATGCGGATTTTAGCAATGTACTGCATTCAAAAGACGGCGTTTTAACAGGGCTTGTAGGCGGTGAAATGATGTTTAGCCACTCAAAAGGCGATATGTTAAGAAGAATTCAGAATATTTTGGGAGTAACCGAAAACGAAACGATGGTTGTAGGAGATGGGGCAAACGATTTAAGTATGTTTAAATACGCAAAAACAAAAGTGGCGTTTTGCGCAAAAGAAGTTTTAAAAAAAGAAGCGAATATCATTATTGAAGAAAAAAATTTGACTAAAATTTTGGAATTTATATAAGGAGAAAAAATGAATATAAGTATATGGGTTGATTATCTTGAGAGGGAATTTTTAGATACTACTTTCAAAGATTGGGTAAAAAGCGGTTTGGTTAACGGTCTGACAAGTAATCCTGCAATTTTTGCAAATGCTCTTAAAAAAGAAGTGTATAAAGAGGATTTTGAAAAATTAAAAAATAAATCAAGTAAAGAAATTTACGAGGAAATCGCCGTAAAAGACATTCAAAAAGCGTGTGATATTTTAAAACCTCTCTATGAGGAAGGAAATGACGGATATGCGAGTATCGAGGTTGATCCAAGGCTTATTAACGATACAAAGGGAACAGTTGACGAAGCTTTAAGGCTAGTTGATAAAATTCAGAGGGATAACTTAATGATAAAAATACCTGCAAACGAAGCCGGGGTTAAAGCAATGGAAGAACTTGCAAAAAGGGGTATAAATATTAACGCGACTTTGGTTTTTTCACCAAATCAGGCAATGCTGGCGGTTGAAGCCATTGCTAAAGGTTCTAGAAATATCGATGGTGTAATTTCGGTATTTGTAAGCAGGTTTGACAGAAAATTAAACCCCGTGCTTAAAGAAAAAAATTTGGCTCAGGATAGAGTGGGGTTTTTTAATGCGATTAAAATATACAATCAAATAGAAGAGATGAATTTATCAAATATCAGAACGCTTTTTGCATCAACAGGTGTTAAACAGGACTATCTTCCACGCGATTATTATGTAGAAAATCTTTATTTGCCGCACAGTGTTTTAACATTGCCTTTGGATGTAATTAATGCTATTAAAGATAAAGAAATTGAGGATAGTTTTCATTTTCAAACAAAACATATTGACGGATTTTTCAGTTTTTTAACACCGGCAGGGATAAATATGCAAAAAGTCTATCAGGAACTTTTTGATGAGGGTGTTGAAGCGTTTGAGAAGGCATTTGAAGATATGTTGAATTCTATTAAAGGCTGATAATGACAAAAGAGGAATTAAATAAATATCTTTATGCTTTAATCAAATATGACGGAAGTGATTTACATATTAAAGCCGGAAACGGAATTAAGGCAAGGGTGCAGGGCAGACTTGTAACTATGGAGTCTCCGTTTTTAAAAAGAGAGGATGTTGTTGAGCTTTTAAAAATTTTACTTAGGAGCAGATTTGAGGAACTTGTAAAGAATAAAGAAATCGATTTTAATTATAAACTTAATGAAGATTATAGATTCAGGGGAAACGCTTTTTTCCAGATTGACGGTCCTTCTGTTGTTTTTAGGATGATTCCTAGCAAAATTCCGACAATAGAAAGCCTAAGTCTTCCTTCAAGTTTATACAGGTTCGTTGAAACAGAAAGAGGGCTGGTTTTGGTAACAGGTGTTACCGGAAGCGGTAAGTCAACAACACTTGCTGCGATGATAAATGAAATAAATGAACACAAATCTAAACATATCATAACAATAGAAGATCCCGTAGAGTTTGTGCATAAAGATAAAAAGTGTTTAATAAACCAAAGAAGTCTGGGTGAGGATACTTTAAGCTTCAGTAAAGCACTCAGGGCGGCATTAAGGGAAGACCCGGATATTATTTTAGTCGGTGAAATGAGGGACAGAGAAACAATCGAAATCGCACTTCATGCAGCCGAGACGGGGCATTTGGTGTTTTCAACGCTTCATACACTTGATGCAAAAGAGACTATTAACAGAATTGTCGGTGTATTTCCGGCTGAAGAGCAGGACAGAATCAGAATGGTGTTAGCTTCCGTTCTTTCAGGTGTCGTTTCCCAAAGGCTTGTTCCCACGGTTGACGGTAAAAGAACAGCGGCAATGGAGATTTTGATAAAAACACCTAGAATTAAAGAATTAATTTTACAAAAAAGAGATAACGAATTAAAAGATGTTATAGAAGAAGGTAAAAAAACATACGGAACACAGAGTTTTGATCAACATCTTGTTGATCTTGTAATTCAAGGGCGTGTTAAAGAAGACGTGGCTCTTGATTATGCTACCAGCAGGGATGATTTTATATTAAAATTAAAAAAAGCAAAACTTGAAAGGGGAATCGAAGTTGTGGAAGAATCCAAAATCGGACTTAAAGAGTGAATAGTCAAAGAGGATGAAAGAGGGTGAAAAAGAGAAAAAGAAGAGGCAGAGATGGGCAAGAGAATGGGGAAAGATAAGGCGGAGTTTGTTTTTTTTTGTATGAAAATCTTAAAAACCTTAATAACTTAACTAACCTCAAAAACTTTAAAAATCAATACACCAATTAACAAATATACATTTTAGTTAATTGAAATTGAAAAAAATTACGGTATAATTTCAGTTCTAAAAAAAATAAGGAGAAACTATGCTTGAAGGAATTATCAGAGAGAGTACCTCAAAAGCTGACACTAAAAAGCTTAGAAGGGATGGTTATCTGATTGCAAACATTTATGGTAAAGGTCAGGATAACATAAATGCTGCATTCAAAATGGGTGATTTTATTAAATATTTAAGACATAAAGAACATTTGGTGTTCCCTGTAAAAGTGGGTGACAAAGAAGTAAAAGTCGTAGTTCAGGAATATCAAAAAGACCCTGTAACAGGTGAACTTTTACATGTTGATTTACTTATGGCACAAGAAGGTGTAAAATCATATTACCATGTTCCTATTAAAGTAAAAGGAACACCTATCGGTCTTAAAAACAAAGGTGTTTTAATTTACCATAGAAGAAGAATCAAAGTTAAAGCGGCACCTGAGAATCTGCCTGATTTCTTTGAATTGGACGTAAGCAACCTTGATGTCGGTGACAATATTCTAATAAGAGACATTGAAATGCCTGAAGGAGTTGAATGTTATCTTAACCCTTCTATTCCGGTTGTAGGTGTGATTAAGGCTAAATAATTTTCTCCCCTTTTGGGGTGTAAAAAGTGAAAAATAAAAGTGAAAAGTAAAAAATGAAATTAATAGTCGGGCTTGGAAATCCTGGGAAAGAGTATGAATTAAATAGGCACAATGTCGGTTTTTTAGCGGTTGATTATTTAATTGATACTCTAAACGCTTCTAAAGTGTCTTCTAAATTCAAGGGTGAACTTTTTAAATCTCCGGATTATTTTTTTTTAAAACCCTCCACATATATGAATCTGAGCGGTGAAAGTGTGGTTTTGGTGAAAAATTATTATAAAATCGACAATAAGGATATTATCGTAATTCATGATGACATAGATTTAAAATTAGGTGCGCTCAGATTTAAAAGAGGCGGCGGTCACGGCGGGCATAACGGTCTTAAATCTCTTGATAAACATATAGGCAGTGATTACTACAGAGTCAGGATAGGGGTTGGAAGACCCGAAAAAAAAGAAGATGTCGTTAAGCATGTATTAAGTGATTTTACAGATAAGGAAATGCAATGCATAAAAAGTTTATTTCCTAAGATTAAACTTGCCGTTGAAGATATAGAAAATGCATCTTCAAAATATTCACAAAAAGAGTGTTAAGTGTATTTTATATATATACTTAAAAAATATTTTAAAAATTTTTTGCTTATATTGTTTTCACTTTCTTTTTTTTTCGTAATCATAGATTATATCGCCAATTTTTCAAAACTTCCCGATTCTTCAAATCTACAGGTTTTGTATATTTATTATATTTTTTTATACAGTGTGGATATGTTTTATCCTCTGGCTCTTGTTTTTTCGTTTTTGCTTACAATTTATTATATGATTAAATTTAACGAACTGGTCAGTTTTTATTCGCTTGGATTTACTATAAAAAAACTCTTAAAACCCTTTATAAGTTTTGCTTTTTTAATATTCTTTATATTTGTGGCACTCGAAAGCGGAAAAATGGCTTATGTAAGAGAATATGCCGATTCGATTTTAAAAAAAACACATTTTAGCAGTACAAATCTTTTTATTAAATATAACAACAACATTATTTATATTAAAAAAATAAGACCTGTTTTAAAAGAAGCGTTGGATATAAAGGTTTTTGTTCTTAAAAATCGAAGAGTAAAAAAAATAATTTTTGCAAAAAAAGCTGTTTTTAAAAATGATATATGGTGCGCTGATAATGCCGAAATCACATACATAACAGATAAAGAAATTATTAAAGAATACAAAGACATTCAACTTTTGAAAAATTTTAAACCTAAAATAGTTTCAAATCTTAAAAAAATAAATTCAATTTCTTTATATGATGCCCTTATAGCCATAGGCATATTTAAAGATATAAATGTTAATACATTGCTTTCTATGGTCTTTTATAAAATTTTTACCCCGCTGTGTATGATAGGAATGTTGATTATATTTTTAATTGAAGCACCAATACATCAGAGAATTTCTAATGTTTCAATCTTTTTGGTAAAATCTGTTTTTTTAACTATTTTAGTTTGGGGAATTCAATTAATGATATATAAATTTGCTAAGCAGGGTGTTGTTTTGCCGTATGTGCTTATAATACCATGCTTTTTTATTTTTGGTTACGGACTATATTTATTATATAAGGAGAAATAATGAATTTTAAAAAACTTGCCCAAAATTACGGTACGCCTTTATATGTATATGATTTTAACCATTTTGACAACCAGTTTAATGAACTTAAAAATGCATTTAAAGGCAGAAAAAGCATAATTTCATATGCCATAAAGGCAAATTCGAATTTAAGCGTAATTAAAAAGTTTGCCAGCTTGGGAAGCGGGGCTGACTGTGTAAGCATTGGTGAGGTAAAAAGGGCTTTAATGGCCGGAATTGACAGATATAAAGTTATTTTCAGCGGTGTGGGTAAAAGGGATGATGAAATTGAGGAAGCTTTGAAACTTGATATTTTAATGTTAAATGTAGAAAGTGAAGCCGAACTTGAAAGGGTTGCCGGTATTGCTGAAAAACTCGGAACGGTTGCAAGAATTTCAATCAGAGTGAATCCGAATATCGATCCTAAAACCCATCCTTATATTTCAACAGGTCTTCATGAAAATAAATTCGGTGTAGATATTGACACTGCTAAAAAAATGTATCTTTTTGCAAAAAACTCTCCCTCATTGAATCCGGTAGGAATACATTTTCATATAGGAAGTCAGCTGACAGAGCTTGAACCTATCCGTGAGGCAAGTCAGATTGTTGCGGATTTGGTAAGAAGTTTAAAAGCTGTGAATATAGATATTAAATTTTTTGATGTGGGCGGGGGGCTTGGTATAAAATATAAAGATGAAGAAACGATTAAGCCGTATGATTACGCTCAGGCTATTCTTTCTACTTTAAGTGGACTTGATGTAACCATTGTGTGCGAGCCGGGAAGATTTCTGGTTGGAAACGGAGGATGGTTTTTAACCAGTGTTTTATATGAAAAAATAAACGGCGATAAAAGGTTTGTTATAGTAGATGGGGCAATGAATGATTTGATTAGGCCTAGTTTATATAACGCCTATCATAAAATTGAAGTTATTACGGATAAAGACGGAGAAATAAGTAAAGCAAATCTTGTAGGGCCTGTTTGCGAAAGCGGTGATTTCTTTGCAAAAGACATTGAACTTCCAAGCACTAATCACGGTGATTTGGTGGTGATACACAGCGCGGGTGCCTACGGATTTACCATGAGCAGCAATTACAATACAAGGCCCAGAGCCGCAGAAGTTGCCGTGGAAGACGGAACTGACAGGATTATCAGAAGAAGAGAAACGTTTGAGGATTTGATTGCCTGTGAAATAGATTATCTTTAAGCAGGAAAGGGGGAGGGATGAGAGGTTTTTTTATAGATGTTCAGGGAACGCTTATTGATGATGAAAAATTCCTTCCGCTTCCCGGCAGTATCGAGTTTTTAAATTTTTTAAATGAAAATTGCGTTCCTTTTGTGCTTATTACAAACAATACAAAAAGAGATTCGGAAGAGTTTCAGAAATATTTAAAAAACCTGGGATTTAATTTTAAAAATTATTTGGATCCGCTTATGGTTTTGGATGAGATGCTTTTAAATCAAAAAACTGCCGCATACGGAACGGAAAAGTTTTTGGAAGTATTAAAAACAAAAGGTTGCGTGTTTGATTATAACGATCCCGATATGGTATTACTCGGAATAACATTATATACAAATGATGAACTTTCCCAAATTATTGAATTTTTATTAAACGGAGCCGCACTTGTAGGAATGCATAAGACTTCTCTTTATTCGTATAACGCTAAAAGGTATCCGGGGCTTGGAGCAGTGCTTGAAATGCTTAAATACGCAACGGGCAGGGATTATGTAACTGTGGGTAAACCTTCTGAATCTTTTTTCAATCAGGCTAAATCCTTATTGGGATTGAATTATGATAAAATTACTATTATCAGCGATGATTTAAAAGGTGATTTGATTCCTTCTAAAAAACTTGGAATGAAAACGGCACTAGTACTCAGCGGTAAAATAAAAAGCGAAAAAGAGATTACAGAAAAACCGGATTTGATTTTTAAAAATTTAAAAGAAGCCTTAAGTTATTGGAGAGAACATGGAGAATAAATTACAGCAGTTAAGAGCTCAGATAGATTCTATAGACAATGAAATAATAAAACTCTTAAATAAAAGAATGCAAATAGTCAAAAAAGTCGGAGAGCTTAAAAATACAAGCAATGCACCTATTTACAGACCTGAGAGGGAAAGAGAAATTATTAAAAGACTGACAGAACTCAGCAAAAAAGAAAACGGGATTTTAGGATATGAGGAAATAGAAGCGATTTTTCTTGAAATTTTTGCAATAAGCAGAACACTTGAAAGAAAAGAAAGAATTGCTTTTTTAGGTCCGGAGGGGACCTATACGCATCAGGCGGCTGAGAGCAGATTCGGAGCAAACGCTAGATATTTGCCGCTACTTAATATTGAAGCGGTTTTTAAGGCGGTTGCAAACAGGGAAGCGAAATACGGAGTTGTCCCTATTGAAAACAATACGGAAGGCGTTGTGGGAATAACTCTTGATTCGCTTAAAAAATACGGGGTAAAAATCGTATCTGAACTGTGCATGGATATACATCATTCGTTTGCGTCGTATCAGGATGATCTGAAAAATATAAAAAGAATCTATTCCCATCCCCAGGGTTATAATCAGTGTCTTAATTTCCTTGAAACGCACGGGCTTTTGGATATTGAATTCATACCAACCGAATCTACCGCAAAAGCAGCCCAAATGGCATCAAAAGATCAATTCAGCGGCGCGATATGTTCTAAAATAGCCGCAAAACTTTATAAAGTGCCTTTGCTGTTTGAAAAAATAGAAGACAATCTTGCAAACAGAACTAGATTTATAATCATAAGCGATTTTAAAACCCAAAAGTCCGGAAATGACAAAACAAGTGTAATTGCCAAAACGCCGCACACCTCAGGCGCGCTTTTTGAGCTTCTTAAAAAATTTAAAGAAAAAAACATAAACCTTTTGAAAATCGAGAGCAGACCGAATAAAGACGACACGTTTAATACATGGTTTTATATAGATTTTGAGGGACATATCGATGATGAAAACGTTAAAGAAATTATTAAAAGTGAGGAAATGCTGTGGCTTGGTTCGTATCTCAGGGACTGCTGAATAAATGTAAAATGGAAAACTGGGAATATTGCAAGTTTCAGATTCCAAGTAAAAAATGGAGAAAGCGCAGTCCCCGAAAAATCGTCAGATTTTTTGTGGTGCAGAGGGAGAATTAAAAACCTTAACAACCTTAATAACAAATATACCAATACACCAATAACAAATTACAATATAACATATATATTGCTTTAAGCCTTGTTTTTGGCTTTAAGCTTTATAAAAGGAGAACTGATGTTTGAAAAACTAAAAGATTTAAAAACTTACGAAGCGGGTAAGCCTATTGAACTTGTTGTAAGGGAATTCGGCATAAAACCCGATGAAATAATAAAACTTGCAAGTAACGAAAACCCTTACGGTCCGCCGCCAAAGGCTGTAGAAAAAATAAAAAACCTGACAAATCAGATGCACAGATACCCCGATGATTCTTTTTTTGAGCTTAAAGATGCTTTGAGTGAAAGATTTGACATTGAAAAATCAAATATTATAATCGGTGCCGGAAGCGATCAGATTCTTGAGTTTGCCGTTCATGCCTTACTGCCTGAAAAAGTTTTAATGGCGGGAATTACGTTTGCGATGTATGAAATATATTCAAAGCATGTGGGCGCACAGATACTAAAAACCGAAAGTATTACGCATAATCCAGAGGAGTTTTATGAAATTTACAAAAAAGAAAAACCGGAAATTATATTTCTCTGTATTCCCAACAATCCTCTTGGAGAGTGTTTGGATGCAAAAGAGGTATTGGAATTTATTGAAAAAATCGATGAAAACACTTTAATTATAATTGACGGGGCATATCAGGAATTTGCCGCTTACAGGGATAAAAATAAAGAAATTAAACCAAAAGACGTTTTAAAATATCCGAATGTTTTATATACAGGAACTTTTTCTAAGGCATACGGACTTGGGGGGATGAGGGTAGGTTACGGTATAGCAAATGAATATATAATTCAAAATTTGCATAAATTAAGAGCGCCTTTTAATATTACCACTCTTTCTCTTGCCGCCGCCGTTGAAGCGTTAAAGGATACGGAATTTGTTAAGATGGGAATTGTTAAAAATTTTGAAGAAATGGAAAAATATAAAAAATTCGCCGAAGATTATGGTTTAAAATATATTGACAGTTATACCAATTTTATTGTGTTATATATAAAAAATTCAACACAAATTGCCCAAAAGTTGTTAAAAAAAGGTATAATTGTAAGAAATATGGCCAGTTACGGATTTGACGCCCTGAGAATTACCATAGGAAAAGCGGAAGAAAACGATAAATTATTAAAAACACTAAAAGGTATGATTAGTTGAATTTCGAAGAACTTTTTAGACAGATTATCGCCTTTACCAAAAATCTAAATAAAAGACAGAAAATTGTTATTGTTTCTTCTGTTGTTGTTTTGGTAGCGATAATTTCTTTTTTGATTGTATTTAATACTTCATCTTCGAAGACAAAAAACGGCTATGCAATCTTGTTTGATAATCTTTCATCTAAAGATGCCGCTTTAATTGTACAGTATCTTGATAAAAAGCACATTCCTTATGTTATACCTGAAGACGGTGTAATCGAAGTTCCAAAAGATGTTGTCCAGAAAGTGAGACTCGATGTTGCTGCCCAAGGACTTCCCAAAAGTTCAAAAGTGGGGTTTGAACTGTTTGATAAAAACAGTTTCGGTATTACTGATTTCGAGCAGAAAGTCAAGTATTTAAGGGCTTTGGAAGGTGAGCTTGGCAAAACAATCGAATCCATTGAAGCTGTTGAAAATGCAAAAGTAAATATAGCGATACCAAAAGAGAGTGTATTTGTAGAAAAACAGACACCGCCTACGGCATCTGTGGTAATAAAACTTAAACCGAATATGATTTTAACTCCAAAACAGATTCAAGGTATTAAATATCTGGTAGCGGCCGCCGTGCCTAAAATGAAGCCTGAAAATGTAAAAATTATTGACCAGTACGGAAATTTGCTCGGTGAAAATGACGAGCTTACTCAAAACAACGAACTTTTAAAATCCGAAATAATATATAAAAAGAGAATGGAAAAAGCCCTTGAGGATAAAATTGTATCCATTCTTGCCCCAGTTGTAGGCGGAAAAAACAAAGTGGTTGCAAAAGTTAATCTTGATATAGATTTTTCTCAGGTTAAATCAAAATCAACGATTTATTCACCCGATAACGTTGTAAGAAGCGAACAGACACTTGAAGAAAGCAGAATAGGTTATAAACCTAAAGAAGTCGGCGGAGTTCCGGGAGCAGTCAGCAATATAGGCCCCGTTCAGGGGACAAAATCAAATGAGGTAAAAGATAAATACAATAAATCCCAAACGACTACGAATTATGAAATTTCCACCACAATCAAAAACGTAAAAGAACCTCTTGCGAAAATAAAAAGAATAACGGCCGCCGTAGTGGTTGACGGTCATTATAAAAAAGATAAGGACGGAAAAAAAGAGTTTGTACCTTTAAGTAAGCTAGAACTTACAAATATTGAAAACCTGGTAAAAAATACAATAGGATACGACCCGAAAAGAGGGGACAGCGTAAGTGTCAGCAGTTTTCAGTTTAACGGGGCTGGCGCCAATGCCGAACCGATATCTACAGTAGGAAAAATAATGCAAAGTGTTCAAATGTATTTAGGACCGTTAAGCGGAGTGTTTAAATATCTCTTTTTGGCTGTGGTGCTGTTTGTGTTTTATAAAAAGGTCATTAATCCATTTACACAAAAAATGCTTGAAATAAAAGTAGAAGAAGAACCTGAATACGTAAAGCCTGAAGTTGAGATAAATGAAGAAGAAGTCGAATCAACTTATGATAAAATAAAAGAGTTGAAAGAAAAAGTCGAACAGCAGCTAGGTATAAGCAGTGAAGTAAATGAAGAAGAGTTAAAATATGAAGTTTTGCTTGACAGAATTATAAAAATGGCTGAAGAAAAAACCGAAGAGGTTGCCAAAGTTTTGGAAAACCTTATTAAAGAAGATACACATGAAATATAAGGATGGATGATGGCACTTTCCCCTCAGCAACAGGCAATATTAGATGAACTTTCAATGCCTGAAAAAATTGCAATTTTGTTAATTCAGCTCGGAGAAGACTTAACCGCCCAGATTTTTTCGTATATGGATGTTAATGCCATTACTGAAATATCTAAATATATTGCTACTGCAAAAGCCATAGATAAAGCAATAGCCGCGGCGGTTTTGGAAGAGTTTTACGTCATATTTCAGTCTAATCAGTACATTGCTAGCGGCGGTTTGGAATATGCTAAAGAAATTCTTTATAAAGCGCTTGGCCCTGAAGAAGCTAAAAAAGTGCTTGATAAACTGGCAAAATCACTACAAAGCGAACAGACTTTTGGATTTTTATCTAAAGTCAAACCGCAGCAGCTTGCCGATTTTATTGTAACAGAGCATCCTCAGACAATCGCACTTATTTTGGCTCATATGGATCCTACTAGCGCTGCTGAAACGCTTAGCTATTTTCCTGATGAAATAAGGGCGGAAGTGTTAATTAGAATGAGTAATCTAGGGGATATTTCGCCGCAGGTTATTAAAAAAGTAAGCGCGATTCTTGAAACCAAACTTGAAGCACTGACCGGCTATAAAGTAGAAATAGGAGGGGTTAGGTTTGTTGCCGAGATATTCAACAGACTCGGTCAAAAAGCAGCTAAATCCACTTTGAAATTCATAGAACAGGTCAATAACGAACTTGCTGAAGAAATTAAAGAAAAAATGTTTACTTTTGAGGATATTCTTAAACTTGACAATAATGCAATCCGTGAAATTTTAAAAGAAGCCGATAAAAATCAGCTGATGATAGCCCTAAAAGGTGCGCCGGAAGAGCTTAAAGAAAAATTTTTGGCAAACATGTCGCAACGTGCCGCTCAGGCGTTTGAGGAAGAAATGCAGTTTTTAGGACCAGTTAAAGTCAAAGATGTTGAGGCGGCTCAAAGAAGCATTGTAGAAATTGTGCAAAAACTTGCCGAAGAAGGAAAAGTATCAATCGGTGCGGAGGAAGAAGTAATTGAGTAGAATAGTAAATGGTGAGGCTGTGGAAAAACATATCATTGATTCTTATTCATTTAAAAGTTTTGACGATACCGAAACCGAAGCACAAAAAGAAGAACCTTTTGTAAAAAAAGAGTATACAAATGATAATACACATACAAGCAGTAACCCAGAAGTAAAAGCTCAAAACAATCAAAACAATGAAATAATAGAAAAATTACTGCAAAAAATTGAAGAGCTTAGCAATAATATAATAAATATCCAAACACAATTCGACCAGCAGCTTAATGAGTGCAAACAGCAAATAGAAATTGAAAAGCAAAAAGCTTATGATGAGGGTTATAAAAAAGGAAAAGAAGAAGCAAATCTTGAACTTTCCAAAGAGCTGGAAGAAAAAATAAACCTTCTTCAAAAATCTATAGAAAAAGTGGATAAAATTAATGAAGTTTTTGAAGAAAAAATTCTTTCAATAGAAAAAGAGTTAATTTCCGTAGCACTTGACATTGCAAAAGAGGTAATTCAAAAAGAAATAAGCGAAAACTCAAAAGAAATAGCATATAATCTTGCAAAATCATTAATGGAAGACATAAAAGATGCAACAAAAATACAGATAAAAGTAAATCCTAAGGATGCTAAATATTTAAAAGAGAAGAATTTACAAAATGTTGAAATTATCGAAGACGAAGCCGTTAAAGAAGGCGGAGTTGTTTTAATAAGCGATATCGGTAATATTGATGCTCAGATATTACAAAGATTTAAGGCTATCAAAGAAGCGGTGTTGGAAGGTCATGAGGAGAAGTGAAAATGGAAAATGGAAAATCAGAAATGAAAAATGAAAAATTTGATGTTAAAAATTTGAGTTTAAAAGAGTTAAATAAATTATCTGAAGATATAAGAAAAAGAATTTTGGAAGTAGTGTCCGCCAAAGGCGGACACCTCAGCTCAACCCTTGGTGCGGTTGAGCTTATCATCGGTATGCATTATGTGTTTGACGTGGAAAAAGACCCTTTTATATTTGATGTTTCCCATCAGGCTTATGCACATAAACTTTTAACTGGCAGATGGGAGGAATTTGTTACACTTAGGCAGTTTGGCGGTATAAGCGGTTATACGAAACCGAGTGAAAGCAAATATGATTATTTCAGTGCGGGGCATTCTTCCACTTCCATTTCAGTGGCGGTCGGTGCAGCAAAAGCCATCAAACTTAAAAATGAGGACAGAATTCCGGTTGTGTTAATTGGTGACGGGGCAATGAGCGCCGGAATGGCATATGAAGCGCTTAATGAGCTTGGATACAGAAAATATCCGGTGGTAATAATCCTTAACGACAATGAAATGAGTATAGGCAAACCCATAGGGGCGCTTAGTAAATATTTAACGCGTCTCAAAGCCGGGAAATTTTATCAGGGATTTAAGGAAAAATTTAAAAAATTCCTTGATTCCGCTCCCAAAGATATAAAATATATGGCTAAAAAAGTGGAAGAAATTTTCAGTGTACACGGTGTTTTTTTCGAAGAAATGGGCCTTGAGTACATTGGACCTATTGACGGACATAACCTTGAAGAAATCATTGAAACGCTTAAAATTGCAAAAAGTCTTAAAAAACCTGTCATTGTTCATGCTAAAACGATAAAAGGCAAAGGATATAAACAGGCTGAAGGGTATTACGAGCATTGGCACGGTGTGGGACCTTTTGATTTAACAACGGGAAATCCTTTGAAAAATTCGGCACTGAGTGCAACCAAGGTGTATTCAAACAAACTTCTTGAACTGGCTAAAAACGATGAAAAAATTGTTGGGGTTACGGCGGCAATGCCAAGCGGAACCGGCATGAAAGAACTTATACAGGAATTTCCGGAGCGGTTTTGGGATGTGGGAATTGCCGAACAGCACGCCGTAACGTCGATGGCGCCTTTGGCAAAGGAAGGTTTTATTCCTTTTGTGGCTATTTATTCTACTTTTTTACAAAGAGGATACGACCAGATAATTCATGATGTGTGTCTTGATAATTATCCCGTAAGGTTTGCAATAGACAGGGCCGGCATTGTAGGTGCGGACGGTGAAACACATCAGGGTGTTTTTGATGTGGGATTTTTAAGAATAGTCCCTAATATGACTCTTTTTGCCCCGAGGGATTTTGCATCATTGCAAAAAGCGGTGGAATTTGCTTATCAATATCATGACGGGCCTTGCGCATTCAGATATCCAAGAGGTGCATTCAGTCTGGAAGACGGGATTTTTGAAGCAAAAGATTTTGAACTGGCAAAAGCGGAAATTTTAATAGACAGTGATGAAATAATGCTGATAGCATACGGAAACGGAGTCGGAAAAGCGTACAATGTGCATAAAATACTCAAGGAAAAAGGAATAAAAAGCGGAATTATTGATTTAAGGTTTATAAAACCCTTTGATAAAGAACTTTTAAGAAACATTAAGGCAAAAAAATGGTATGTAATAAGCGATAACGCAAAAGAGGGCGGAATAGGGGAAATGCTGAGTGAATTTATAAACGAAGAGCATTTGAATGCAGAAATCGAAAGTTTTGAATATCCTGATAAATTTATACCTCACGGGGATGTGAAGAAAGTTGAAAAATTTTTGAAAGTTGATGAAGAAAGTATTGCGTTGAAAATCGAATCTGATATTAAAAAAGGGTTGTTTTATACGTTAACTTCAAAATTAAAAATATGATATAATAAAAAAACTTATAAGGAGTTTGAAATGGTAAAATTGGAAGAATTAATGAAAATCGGAATAGGCGGAGCGTTTTTGGCTAAAGAAAAATTTGAAGAA
>Ga0256842_1000957_pt1 | contig 24714 bp, 37 predicted proteins | sample 4559240metaG_FD_185973 | JGI IMG/M metagenome (GOLD analysis project Ga0256842, IMG submission 185973) | Hydrothermal vent microbial communities from Guaymas Basin, Mexico - 4559-240 | ecosystem: Environmental > Aquatic > Marine > Hydrothermal vents | place: Mexico: Guaymas Basin | collected... | reverse complement strand
GTAGCGGAGATACGGATCGAGATCCCGAGGCTCGTCGTATCGGGTGCGAGGGTCGCTTCCTCGTCGGAGCAACGACCCTTCCACTTCGCTACGCGCGTTCTCTACACGTTTAGTAGGAACCTTACGCTGATACCGGTGACGACGGTGTTCGTCGAGGAGACGGGGAAGCCCGTGATCTACTGGCGTACGGCTGATGGCAAGCGTAGGGCGATCGCGATCTCGCGAGCGAACTACTACCGCTTCCTAGAGATCGGTCAGAGGATGAAGGTGTTGCCGATCCTCTTCGTCGAGGACGGTAAGTGGAACATAGTGTACCCAACGAAGGAGGTGATCCTGGACATGCTTAGACAGTACCAACCGGAGTTGCTCGATCTGTCCCGCGCTGACCGCGTCTACATCAACGAGCCCGAGATCAAGTTCGTGGTCGCCAAAGGAGGGAGGAAATTCGCTGTAACGTGGAGCGGAGAGGTGAAGCCATTGGGCGAAGCCGATAGCCCGAAGCCGTACGTGGAGGCTAGGGCGTTCTACTACGTGATCAACGCCGTCAAGAACGGCAAGACGTACACGCTCCTAGCCACGCCGGTGGTACCGATGACACCGAGCGAAGCTAGGAACGCGCTCGCCGTAGTGATAGGAGAGGCGATAACCAAGAAGACCGGGAAGCCCGTCAAGGTCGCACTCCTCGTGCCTCGAACGTGGTACGAGAGCATCAAGGATCTGATCGTTGCGGAGCTGATCTAGCGACGAGCCTCAGCTCTTTTCTACGTTCCACGTATTTCTATAGCGTACGGCTACGGGGGAGAGAATGGATCGCAACTCCTTCAAGGGCAAGAAGGTGGTTGTTCGTCTGAGCGATGGAACCGAGGTTGCCGGGATCTGCAAGCTCATCGATCAGCACATGAACGTGGTTCTTACGGATGCCGAGGAGATCCGTAACGGTAACCGCGTTGCGAAGCTCGGAACGGTCTTGATTAGGGGGAGCCACGTCGTTATGATCCAGGACGTCGAGTCCGGAATGATAAACGCGAAGTAGCGTCGCTACGGTGTTGCTTCCGTTACGTGCCCCACCTCTTTTATTTCCTACAATTCTTAGGTAGATCCGGTGAATATCGTATGGACGTAAGCAAGTTCGTGGAATCGCTCGTTGGGTTCCGCGATGCTAGGACGATCACGTTCATAAAGCCCGTGATAATCGATGTACGTCTAAACAAGGTTCTGTTCAACGTTGTTAGGCTCGGCTTCATCGACGATGAGCTGAGCTACGCATTGATCGCTAGCCCTAGATCAAACGATTCGATACAGATGCTACACTTCGCGGTTGGGAGGGAAGAGAAGGTTGTTAGAGGCGTTGCAATGGTTCTGGACTCCGATCTAGTGCTTCGATACGGTGGGTTGGTAGAGCTCAAGGTGGATGTGCTCGAGTTTGTCGCCGAGGTGCTCAGAAACGAACCTGCTTCGGGAGGGTGGGCAGTATACGAAACGAAGGTTCGCGAGGGAGGTACGGTTCTGAAGCTGTTGGAGGAACCCAAGTCGTGCAACGAATCCACGGCTATGGAGCTCTGGTTCTACACCAATCCCGCCGGGTTGGTGACTGCGATGTCTGGAGCGGTTCTTCCCCTGAGCAACGTCCTCATGATGGGGACGTTGATGGTTGATGGGTACCTGGATCAGATCGTTATGTATAGGGAGCCGATACTGATAACGTGCACGGAGTTCGGTACAGGTGACGAGCACGAGGAGCCTCCGTGGTTGTGTAGCTCCGCAACGACCAAGGGGCTCTCGCTCGAGGCGGTCGCATCCAGCTTCGCTATTGTACCGGCGCAGAAGGTTGAGGAGTTTGTCGAGGATCTAGCTCGTTCGTTGCTCTACGAGTACCTAGGTTGTCGATGTAGTCTAGGCATAGCTTCGCAGGACGGAAACATGATACTTCCGCTCGGCGTGTTCCTGCTAGATCTAGATCAGTTGAGGAGCCGTGCACAGCTAGCAACGCAGATAGACGAGTTCCTAAAGAAGATCGTCGACTCCGCAACGAGGAGCTCGAACATCGTTATGTAACGTTTTTCTCCGATAGCAACCTCTCTTCCACGTAGGTTCTGCCGAGCTTCGTTAGGAATGCGTAGACGTATCGTTGCTTGTCGCGGTACGGAGCGATGGTGAAGATCAGCCCCAAGCTCTTCAGCTTCTCCACCACCTTCTCCGGATCCCTGGCATCTAGGTAGTGGATGTTTAGCCCGAACCTGAACCTCCTAGGCTTCTGAAATCTGTAGATTTGCTTCAGTACACGCTTCTCCTCCGACGTCAACAACTTATCTATGCGTTCGAGATCTATGCTACCTACCTCGAACCGCTCCTCCTCTCCATATCCATACCTACCGTACCTTCTCTTCATCTAATCACCGAGATACGTAGCGAGCTGTACAGATAAATCGCTTTGTAGAGAATACGCAAAAGGCAAAGTATACAAAATCCCGAAGTTCCTAGATACAACGATACAGTAACGATTCAATGGAGTTGGGAAGACGGAACCCGAAAACTGATTTGCCGAGATTTCGGAGAGGGGTCAGTAACATTCTTCACAAAATGCATCTTGCTCTACTACGCCGATGAATCCTAGACACACCTCTTTTTGATCCATTTCCACCTTCTACGATCCTTCTCTTCCTCCTCTCTGCTTTTTGCTTTGCTGATGACACAGACGATCTCTATTCTTTGTTTCTTCCTAATATTCGCTTCATTTATATACTTAATCTTCTACCTCTTTCTTAGAAAAAGTTTATATACCCCGGAAGCAATATAATATACCGGGCGAGAAAATGCCCACCCAAATCCAAACAATCCAGACTCAAAACACACGAATCCTCGATCCAATCCCAGTTAAACTCTATCTATGTGCAAGATTTAGGGAAAAGAAGAAGGAAGGCGCGAAGCTCATTAGATTACAGTGGGATCAGCCATACAGTCTTAGGAACTTGAATATTCCAGTAATCAAGATCGATCCCTCGCTGAAGTCAGGAGATGTAGCGATCTTAGAGATTTGGAGCGAACGCAGAGAGTGGATATCAGAAGAGCGAAAGATTAGGGCGCCAGAGTACATGACTAGAACGATTATCAAGCTCTACAAGCCTAGGGATCCCAACACCAAGCCGAAGGCAATATTCGTCGTGGCTGAGTATCCGCTTCGAAGCACTAGGATGGGTGGCTACGATGATGCTGAGCTGATTAGCAACGACGGTGTGCTATGGAGCTACGTAACCGAGAATGTATCGAGAAGTGGTAACCATGGCAAGAGGCTGTTCATGATAGTAGCTAACAAACCAATTAGGGTGCATTGGATTAGGGTCAGTAACCGTGGCAACAAGTACTCTGGCATTGACGTTTATGACTTCGATGATAAGAAATCGGTGCCAGAGCTAGAAGAGCTAGAGACTGTTAAGGCGTGGCGCTATGGTAGCGTCGTTAGAATGAGAAACAACATTACAGGCGAAGTCTTTACAGCACTAGTGTTAGAGTATCACGAAGCTTGGAAGACTTGTGCAAGAACAACTCATACAGTAGAACCTGAGGATGCTATAGAACCGATCGAATCAACGGCTCATAGTAGCAAGACGCACTGGACTGAAGTGTATCGCGTGATAAAGCCATGCAAGGTCAAGACAGTTAGGATCACTAATCGTGGCAAGGACTACGAGATCGAGGTTGAGGTTCAGCCATAACTTTCCACAACCACGGTGATCACGCGATGCGCTGTATACAGCTCCGAACCAATGTAGTCAAACGCGTCATTGGAGAGGCGCCAATCGTTGTGTTCTACACTAAACCCAGAACGAACCCAGAAAAGTTTTGGTTCAGAACATGCCGTTGTAAAATTGACGCTCTGGGGTTAGGAATTTGCAAGTGTCAGCGTTACGAGGATTGGCTCAACCTCATCGCTTTTTTGACTGGTTCAAACGTTTCTAAAAATACTAGAAATATGCGTTTCATTGAGACTTGCATCGAATGATTCCTACCCTTTCTCTTTGCAGTTTTTCACCTTCCTTTTAGTTGTTGCTCCACGTTCCTTTCCTTTTTCTTGACTTTGATTGATCATTGTTTCGATATTTCTTCATTAACTCTAATCTTTTAAGGGTTATTAGATGATTTAATTTCTTTTTAATTTCTTTATATGGATTGTAAAGACGCTATGCAGTATCGTAATGTTTCGTGAAGGCGACTCAGTTTTTACAAATGTTTTCTGCTGACCTACTTCCTCGGGGTTTGCATGGATGTTCGTGTAACGGATCTCCTCTACCAGGCACAGATAAAGGAGTTCGATGAGCATTTCGAGAGGGTTAGGAGCTCCAGGGTTCCGGTAGTATGGGTATCCGCGCTCGTGCTGTGCCCCATGAAGTGGCGACTGATGCTTCGATACCCCGAGATCGCTAGAGCCTGTTTCAGGGGGAGCTTCGTTCTCGGCAAGCTAGCGCACGTGGGTTTGCAACGCTTCTTGATGGAGTGTGCAACGATGCTTGGCTTCGAGTGGATCGAGTGCGAGGTGCCGGTGGAGAAGAGCGTTGCGCTCAGCGACGGTAGCGTTGCGATCGTTAGCGGTAGGATCGATGCGTTAGCTAGGAAGAATGGCGAGAGGATCGTTATCGAGTTCAAGACCGCGAGAAGCGATAGGGGACTACCGCACCAGCACCACGTCGAGCAACTAAGGATATACATGAACATGGTCAACGCATCGAGAGGCATCTTGCTCTACGTAACGCCCGACAGGGTCGCCGAGTACGAGTACGACGAGCCTATGAACAACGAAGAGCTTGCACAGCTAGTCGAGAGCTTCATCAAGGCAGAGAAGGCTCCGAGATTCGACTGGGAATGCAACTACTGTCTCTACGCACCGCTATGCCCTCGAAAGATTGTGAACACACGATGCAACCCGCTATGATAGTTCTGACACTACAAGCATGCTACGATGAAATAAGTGCTTTGTCCCTTTTATCCGGTTCTAAGCCACAGCTGTGGGCTTGTTCTTCCCCTCTTCTTTCTTCTCTTTTATTTGTGGAGGTCTTATATACTGTCTGTGTTTCGCAGTTTCTTCGCGGTGGGTTCGCATGACTTCGCGTATCCTCCAGGTATCTATACCTATCGCAAGTATAGACGAGAACTACGTTGAGACTGTGGCGTATGTGAAGGAGTTGAGGGCTCGTGGTAGGGACTACGCTGTTCACTACGTCTTTGAGGGCTACGCTATCTTCGTGATGTCTGCGAGGGATGCTGAGAAGCTGAAGAAGATGCGCAAGGAGCTACGCGAACAGTGGTTGGAGGAGCACTGTCTCGAGGGTTATCCGCTGGTGTTCAGCGAGCGTCGCTACGTTAGCTACCCCACCGAATGGATCGACCACATCAAGATCGTCGTCCCCGAAGAGCTCATCAAGAAGATGAGGGAGCAGAACCTTGTGCTGGTCATCGTTAGACGCGTTGATGCATACGACGACAACAGTATTTCGGTAACGATACTGCGTCCCGAAGACATAGAGCAACAATGGGAGAAACGCACAGTAGTCCTCGCCAGGGAAGAGCTAGAGAAGCTGGTATCCATGTACTGAGGATAGTTGCTGACAGGACTTTTCATCTACCCACATCTTTTTAAGGCTTCTTATACTATTCTTGCCAGGGCGCAGAAAATGACCAAGTACGTATTCTCGTCGGGTCTCAACGACAAGACTAGGTACCTACTGCAACAACTCAGGAACCTATTCAAGGAGCTGCACGGTAGAGAACCGAGATCCTCCACCGAACTCTTCACATGGATGCTAGAAACACTGTACGGCATAGCAACACTCCACAGAAACGAATTCAAGAAAATACACGACGAACTCAAGAAAATAGGCGTGATAGACATCACCTAGAACACACCACATTCAACTCCTAACAAACACTTTTCTTCTACCCCTTTCTTAGAAAAAGTTTATATACCCCGGAAACAGAATATATCTCGGGTGGGTTGCGTGGTAGAGTACAGGAAGTATGTTACAAGTGACGGATATACTATTATATACGAACTACATTATCCCGTTCGAGATCCGCGATATTGTTACTGGTGTCAGTACTGTATAAAAGAGGAATACGGATCGATAGAAACCCGCACAATCACACGAGTACTACGTCGTTGCCTAGGGGGTCGTTGCTGGAACAAGCTGTCTTTGCGCTAACTCTTTTGATTCTTTTTCAGCCCCCGACCCCACAGGGGGTACACCCCCGTGGGGCGGGAGGGGTGAGTTCGCACATGGTAATATCGATTCGTGGCGAAAGATCTTCTGAAGCAGGAGCTATACTGGTAGAAATTGCGCGTAGATATTTGCCACATACAACCATCGATATCATCGACGAGTATGATATCGATACCAATACTTTCGTCATGTTACTATCTCAATGTAACATAGTTGGGAAATACTATGATACGGTATATTGCGCCAAAATCGATTTCGGGATCACTAACAAAATCTTGCTTGCGTACAGAAGAGGTAGTAGGTACAGGCTTGTTGTAGCAATATTCAAACGCTGATTTCTCTACTTCTCTTTTTCGCTCGATTTTCATTTATTCTACATTCTTCTATTTCTTTTCTTGTATTTTATTTCGTTATATGTCTATAGATATGTTTGTCGATCTAATGTGTTGATCTCTACCCTTATCTTCGTGATTTCGTTACAGAAGTCGTTTCTGAAGTATGGGTCGTTTACGCACTTCTCCATAACTACCTCGACGAGGAAGTTTGCTACTGCATCGTCTATCTTCTTGCCTTGGTACCTAGCTAGCTTCTCGAAGACCTTCTTTATCCAGGAATCGTCGCTTATCTTCAGGATCACTATCATGGTTTCTCCCGGATCCTACCTCGATGGTGAGGGTATTTGTGGTGGGGTGCTCGTGGTGTTTGTTCGTTTGGTTGTCGTGTCCACAGCTGTGGGAACTATACGAATGGTTTATATTCGTGAGTGCGCTCCGGGTCTGTGGTGGAACTATGCCTGTGGTGTACCGTTGCTCCAAATGTGGATACGTGCTCTACACCTTCTCGCGCGTTGGTCAGGACTACTATGGTATACCTTCTCCGAGCGAGCTTCTCGCGAAGCTGGGCGGTGTATGTCCTAGCTGTGGAAAGCCTCTTTCTAGGAAGCCTATCAGGGTCGAGGTGAAGTGACGTGGTTGCGAAGACGGCTCTCGAAGCCGTTACGGAGTACCTCGTAACGAAGCAACTCGGTGCTAGGACGGAGGTGGTTAGGGCGCTGTACGACTACTTCGTTAACAACGCTAGCCCCTCCGACATCGCTGGGAGATACGGCATCGGCAAGCACCAGGTGCGTGGATACGTGCAGAGAATCATGGAGAAGTGCGACGGCAACCTAGCGCGCGCACGCGCAATAATCCGCAGAGTTGCACCGCTGGTTCTAGAGCTCGAGCCGGTAATGGTGCCGGCGAACGACGGCGAGCTCTACCGGTGCAAGATATGCAACCAGAAGGTGCCGGCATACGTAGCGGATAAACACGTTGCGTACTACCACAGACCGTTGATAGAGCTCTACACCGACAGAATCGTATCCACGATCATCGAGCAAGTCTCCTCGAAACACGCCAAACGCGCGGGGTGAGACCGTGACCGAGGCTCTCGATCCAGGATTAGAGTATGTCGTGGATCCGGTCACCGGAGAGATCGTGGATCCGAGAACGGGAGAAGTACTGGATTGCCATCCGGTGGTGGTGCATCAGCCGGAGTACAGGTACTTCGATTCGTCGGAGTGGTTGAGGAGAGCGCACCACTCAGCAATCACGTTCGCGGTACACGACCACGGGCTCTACACGATCGTAGCCGTGCACCGAGCCAAGAACCGAGCGTTGGCAAGGAAGCTCGCGGATCTACAGAGATCGGTGAGGAGAGCGAAACCGGACGAAAGGAGCCTGGCTAGATTGCTACAGCTGATCCATCGATACGTAGCGATCCTCGAGTTGCCGGAGACCGTGAAGGAGACGGCTGCCGTGATAGCCAGGAAGGTCTTCGACGCCGGGATCGCGCCATCCGCCAAGCGCGAAGCCCTCGCCGTAGCGAGCATAGTGCTGGCGATCAAGATGCATAGGCTACCGATACCGACGCCGATAGTCTTCGAGAAGCTCGAGCTTGGCGACAGCGATCGCAAGCGCGTTCACAGGCTCGTTAGGAGGATAGTGCTGGAGCTAGGAATCAAGCCGCGTACAGCGACGGTGGAGCAGTTCATCGATGCCATAGCCAGCAGGCTCGGTCTATCGATGGAGACGAGGAACCTAGCGTTGCGGATCCTCGACAGGCTTCGCAGAAAGGTTAGCCTAGACGGCAAGTGTCCGCAGAACGTAGCAGCCGCCATCATCTACGTAGCGGCGATAATCATGAACGAGAAGAGGAACCAGAAAGCTGTAGCCGAAGCAATAGGAGCGACCGAAGCAACGATACGGGGAAGATACAGGGACGTCGTCGACAACCTAACGATAGAGATCCACCTCTAGCGGTGGAACCATGAAGATCGTGTGCATCAAGATGCCGGAGAAGCTCGTAGAGATAATAGACGTACTGATAATGAGGGGAGTAGCGAGATCGAGATCCGAACTCGTGAGAAGAGCGGTGCAAGAGTACATCAGGAAACAGCTGGTGGGTAGCGAGCATGGGGATCGCGATAGATAGCGACCATCCTCCGTTGCTACACCTAGCAACGCTGATATGCAACGAACACGCGGATCTTTGCACAAAGATACGGACGGCGCTTGGATATCGCTACAACGAGGTGCGTATATACCTCGAGATCTTGCGTTCCTCTTCCTAGTTTGCTCCTCTTTCTTCTCCACAGCTGTGGGGTTAGAGACACCGCTCACCGGTTTCTTCTGCATTTAATAGGTTCGGCAATCAATTCCTCGGATAGCTTATAAGCTACCTATCGATCAGCGACGCTCGGAGATCATGGATCCGAGATCAGCTCTGATCTCATGCCCCGAGATCGCTCCCTTGTTCGAGGAGTTGGTGAGGGTGTGGGTAGCTCGCATCCTACTCGTGCGTCATCTGAATCGCTACGGTTCCTCGATGTCTCGATCCATGGTTGCTCAGATCGGGAGGGAGATCTCGATACTGACTCGGTACGCGATGAATCTGCTAGCAAACTTGCTCGAGGAGGCTAGGGCTAGCTGTAGACAGGAGCTTCCCCGGATCTATGAGTTGCTCGATGAGCTGGGTCTCGATACCTCGATGGCTATACCCGTGAGAATAACGAAGAGAACACGGCAAGCAGCCAAGAAGATCGTGGAGAGGGTTCTGGGAGACGCAGATCCACTGAAGATCCTGGCAAGACTAGAGACAAAAAGGGCTAGGGTATTCAGCGCGTAGGGTTACGCCACCTCTTCGACGACGTCCTTCAGCTCCTTGACCATATCTATGAACTCCGCAACGACGTCCTCCAGCAAAGCGCTGGTTAGGGTTCCTCTAACGGTTGCTTCGCACCTAATCACGTTGCTACCCCGCTTCACGCTGGCTGTGAGAACGAGGTCTCTGAGCTTCCTAGTCACGGTCTTGTCAGCAACTGCCCTAAGCACTCCAGATCTCATCTCGTACACGATCCTATAGCCATCCTCGGTAGGCTCGACGATTAGCCTATCCCTACCGTTCCTACCAACGATAACGAACCTATGCACCCTATCACCAGTCCTGTAGATGTACGAACCTATCGCCCACGTACCATCGTGTTCCCACGCAGGCATGCTACCAGCATCGAAGACGCAGACAGAGCCCTCTACCCTACCATCTAGATACCTACAGAACTCCTCGAAACTCGTGGGTATAGGCATTCCTTCACCACCGTTCCACACCTACACAATCGAGAGATATTAACTCGTCGAACCATTCAGCTGTAGAAACGATCACACACTTACATGCATTAAGTACCGTACTAAAGTTCTGCCTTACTACACCATTTCTACCCAAAGATAGCAAGCTCGATTTTCGATTTCCATATCGTTAATGCTTTTTCATGTCCACAGCTGTGGAGACGACACATCTTTACTCTCTATCCTCTTGCAAGTTGTATGTGCTTGCGTGCATATATCCCTAGGCTCTAACCAACGCATCTATTGGGTGAAGTGAAATGAAGTTGGGTAGGGGTATCTCCCCGGTCATAGCGACCGTGATAATAGTGGCAGTAGCTGTAGCTATCTCGATAGCGGTGGTATCGTGGATCATGAACGTGTGGGGAACGATCAGCGGTGGCGTCGAGATGATCAAGATCTATCCAGATAGCAAGATCTACGATAACGGTACCGTGGTGCTCCACCTGAAGAACGATGGTAGCGCTACAGCGGTGATATCGAAGATCGAGGTCGTTAGCCTGGGAACCGATAACAAGCCAACCGGCGATACACAGCTCGAGCCCGGCAAAGATGGAACTGTAAAGGCGCAAGTATCGCAATGCATCGCAGGTGGGTTCTACCTAGTCAAGGTATACACAGAGTCAGGGAACGTGTACCAGGCACACCTACAGTGCGTACCATCAAGCTAAGCTCTGTATCCCTCGTTCACGAAAACAATGCATTTTTACATCGTTGCGCTTCTCAACGTTTCATACGTACGATAGCTACGTTCTTCTTCGTTCTCCACAGCTGTGGATATAGAGATGTAACGCATATATCTTTCCTTCTCTTCGATACGCATGAATGACATAGATGAGCGACGTCTATAATGTAACCGTGGAAGGCATAGTTACTATAATCAGCTTTCTAGCGATCGTAGCGATGACAGTGATCATAGTAACCGTTGCATCGTAGATAATAAACGCGATGAAGAAGCTTGTAGAGAACGAATAGCATAGAGAAGGAATCGGCGGGGTGTCTCATCGTCATCAAGCTCAGCATTGCTACGACTCGTCACGTTCATACCTAGCAGACCGTGGCAAACCTATATCTTGCAATGAACGCATGCACATAAACACGCGCAAAAACCAAGAAGATGGGAACCAAGACAAGCAGAAGAACGATTCTATGAACCTGACCGAAAGTTTCGAGAATCATAAATTAAGAATCTCTAAACTAGATTCATAATAGCATTCTTTTTAGAATATTATTAATATTCTTCAAAGAAGAATGCTAGTTAGATGTTACTTGGCAATCTTTCTTCTCTTCATTTGTTGGGGGAGCACGAGGGGGTGGGCGCGGGCGCCTTGCGCCATGAATATGACACGCTCATCGAAGGAGCCAAGGTTATCATCGATGGTTACGTAGCCTTGAATATGACACAACCGTAAAAGAATTGAATCGTTACGGAGTGCACCTCATCAAGTGAATGAGAAGTGTTACCGGGCGCCACACATATATTCTGCGCAACGAGGAACCGGATCAACGGGGTCTGATAGGTGCAGGCTCATCATTGTTACAAAGTGGAATCAGTTTCGGATATCGTCATCCCCGAGCTAATCAAGTTAGTAATGAACGTTTTTAAGCTTGGCGCTCCGCAGGTAATCGACTCCAACGGTAAGCGTAAGGTCGTTTCCTTCGCGATCAACGCATCGCTCGGTGGGCGCGACGATATTCATCAGATCTCCTTCGTTATTTCTGAGCGTTGGCATCGCTGGAGCCCAGCAATGATTACGAAACGGCTAGTTAGCACGGCGAGGTATCTGCAAGAGATGTTCGTTAGGGAGTACGGCACCATTAAGGCGAGGTTCGCCCACACCATCATCGTTCTCGGAAGGTTTACTCGCGGCATCTGGAAGGAGCTCGCGAGGTACAACTACGGCAAGAACCATTGGGAACCGATCACCTTGGGAGAGCTAGCGAGGAAGTACGTTCCGGATATCTACTGGAGCAACAGAAACGATGTTAACTGGGATACCAGGGTAATATTCGTCGACATCACCGAGTACCTGATGCGCGCCAGGGTAAGCCTAGAGAACGCGCGGAAATACATAAGGGTGCTCTTCATGACCCTGATCAAGGCTCTGAAGCTTTTGGCGACCTTCTACAGGCAACGAGCCGAGGCAATACTCAGATCATTGAGAAACAAAGGTATCGAACCCTTCGGGATTCTCAGGAACAAGATAGAGCTGTTCAACGAGATCGCGAACCGCATAAAGACGGTTATCGATGTATGGATCACGCACGCTAGGTGGAGGGTACTGGATTCCATGCCGGATCAGGCGATGGTAGCGTGGAACACGCAACGATCCGGGTTGTCACCTCCGTTCGACGAGCAACGGTACGACGATAGGTACGAAGTTGTTAAGGACGAGGATCTGTACGAGGTGATAAAGTGAGCAATAGAAGGTCGGAAGCTGGCAGAAGAGGGTACTGTAGATACCTGATGCAGAGACTGCGCACGATTGCGAAAAGGAATGCAAGAGCGTTGTTTGCGCAAACGTTGCTACGGATCGCCGAAGCTATGATCGACGACCTGATAGTGCTGTACCGCGATATGCAATGGACTAGGAGCACGATGATCAAGCTAGGTAGGATGATCCCAGAAATCTCGAGGTGCGTAGGCTACGCTTATGATCGCGAAGATGTTGCAATCGTGGCTTTCTGCGAGGATATATGTCTAGAGCGTATTGCTGAGGACGAGAATTGTTTAGTGAATTGCTACGATGAGTGTTACGAGATGTACATGGATCTGCTGAAGGAGGAGATAACGAAGCTCTGCGCCACTATAATGCCGTTGATAGGCGAGGATTCGTTCATTGTAGACAACTACATGAAGAGCGTTGAAAAGCGCAGAATGGAAGCTAGAACCCTCATCTCGAGCAAGATGCTTGGATTCGATAAGCGGTTGGCATGGAAGGTTCTTGGAGCGATAAAGGAGCTCTCGTGCTTGAACAATGGATGCGCACCGCTAGATCGTTTAATTGCTCGTGCATCGGAGCTGGGTATCAGTGTTCGAACCCTGAAGAGGGTGTTGAAGGAGCTCAGGCGTTCGGGTATGGTGTTCGAGATTCGTGAGAAGTGCTATGCAATGGTTGTTTAGGTGGGATCATGGCTTGCGAGATCCTGTCCGAGTTCGTTGATCAGCTCAGCAAGTTGGATCCTGAGAAGTACTACGTGTCGTACGACAACGGCGAGGTAGGGATAATGCTATCGACGTTCCTGAACAGCGTTGAAGCTGTTAGGAGGATTGCCTGTGGTGAGGATAGGGATTGTAGGAGATTGGAGCAATTCATCAACTTCCTATGGATGCTGAGGTGGAGAGGAGGATACGTAAAGATCTATCCACTCGGCATTCCACCGACTAGGCAACTAAGCGGGGAGGAGGCTAGGAACGTGTTCTATCTCTGTACGGCTCCGAGACCAATCCATGCGTTGCAACTAGACGTTGCTAAGCTAGCTACGGAGCTCTACGAGATCTACCGAAGGCTCTGCAGACCTAAGCCCGGAATGAAGCAATTGATTGCGGAGATCGTTGGTGACGAAGTCGTTGAGGAAATCGATAGCAATGTGAGAAGATCTGGAAAGCGAGGAAGAAAGAGAAGGAGGCGAGAAGAGGAGTCGGTGAAGGAAACCGAGGAAGTGGTAGAGAGTACCGAGGAGGTGGTTAATCAAGAGGTATACGAGCTCGTAGCTAAGTGATTGGTTGAAAGACGTTCGTTGTTTCCAACGCGGTCATTAGTGTATAGAGGATACGACTAGTTGCGTGTATAAATACCTTCTGAGTAGTTTTTCATACACGGGATTAGTCTTGCAAAGAAACGTGTTTGAGATCGTAGATAGACACATGTTTTGGATACTGTTCGTCGGAACCGTTGTTGCTATGTGTATAGGTATCGTTACGCAAACGAATGTATTTAGCTATTACTTTGTAGTTGCTTTTACTGGCGCGTTCGTGTTTAGGGAGTTTGGCGTTATTAAAGGTTTGATAAGTGCGGAGAGGTACATGGAGCGAAGATCTGTATGGATGTTGGAGCTGGAGCTGGTAATGATTGTGTTGGGATTCGTGTTCCTTGTAATGGCAACGTGCCTAGCTGTCGGATCCATTATGTATGCTCTACAAAGTTGCTTGATAGCACGTATCATTAGCGCCGTTCTGATATGTGCGGTAGAAGCCCTCGTGATAGATAGGCTCAGCGCTGGATTGACAAAGATCGTGGTAACGTTGAGAAGTATGCATGGAAACGCGAAGAAGTAACGTTTCCACAGCGTTGTGGAGTTGTGAACGTATATCTATGCACTTCTTTGTCTTATAGTTTCGGATGCTTCACCACCGAAGCAATATTCGCGCTAAGAAACGGTACATTTTTCGAGAAGTACTTGACTTTGATAGATACATATTGCAACAGTTTCCTCTTCTCTAAAACCTCCTTTATACGTTCGACTGGCTCGTATGTATGTCTAGCAGAATTGTCATCGCTAGGAACGAAGACATAGTCGATTATTATCACCTTCTCTGCATCTTCATCAGATACCTCCTTCTCGTTGTGTAGGTCATGTGGTGCAGACGATCCATTCTCCGTGAGAGTCTCTATTATGAAGTTCAAAACCTCCTCTTCGAAAGGCTTGAATAGTTCGCTGAACATTACAGTTCTTGCTAATGTGAACCAGGTTAGTCCCTCCTTATTACGTACAACGATATAGGCATCCGAGTTCCATTCTTTAGCTATTGTCTCTAAGTAGGTACGTAGCTCAGGTATTTTCTCTACCATTTCTAGAAGTTTGATTTCCTGGATTTCCAGACCAGCTTCGCTAATCAGATCAAGTAAGATTCGCATATCTTTCCTATTCAATGGATAGGACAATGTATAGGTTGCTTCAACAGCTAGCAACACCTTAGGAGCATGCCTAGTAATTTTCTTGAGTAGGTATGTTAAGGCATACTTCAGCGTAATATCAATAGTTTCGCCTAGTAGCTTACCGCCTATAGCTTCGGTTACTCCAATCATTGCAATCACCCTACGCTTCCTCAAAAACAAAGAGATCACTCTGTTTGAAAATGGTTCAAGGAGCCGGTTCACGACAATCCCCGGCTCCCGGCGGCTTCATCCCTGCCCCCGGGGCGGATCCGCCACCTGCCCATTTCTTTGCTGGCGTGTGGTTCCTATATAGGTAGTGCAACTCGTTGGATGTGGTCTCGTTCGTATAGTCCTAGGGTGATGACGGTGGAGAAGAAGGTTCTTCCATTTCTTTGTAGTAGTATGTATCCACAGCTGTGGAGATGCGACGGCGTTGTTATAAATCGGTTTGTTGGAGGCATAGACTGGGGGATGGATGTGGCTAGCAAGGGATTTATTACCCAGACGATCATTGCGATGGTCAAGTCGCGTGTGTGCGTATCTATCAACGAGATCGCTACGTATCTAGAGAAACAGTTTGGGTATACCAACAGAGCTTCTCTCAAGAACACATTGCAGAACCTTGTTAGGGAGGGAAGAATCGTTAGAGTGGATAGGGGGGTGTACTGCGATCCCGAGCAACTCCAGAAACCGAGAAGAGTAACAGAAGAAACGTAGTGTCGTTACAAGGTTGCTTCACAGCAACCCTTAATTCATTGGTGTTGAAGACGGATGTCTAGAATCTGATCCTTAGTTTCTCGAGCAGACCTTTCTTGTTCTTGGCTTCCTCTACGAGGTTGGTAGCTTGCTCGATAGTGTTCCTAAGCTCGTTGATAGCGTCCCTAATACACGAGCTGAGCATAGATGCTCTTTCGTAGAGGCTATGTAGTTCATTAAGAGTCTTCTCCATCTCTGCAATCCTCTGTTCCAAAGCCTTTCTCTTCCTATCGATCTCCTCAAGATATTTCGTAGCCTTCTCGATGCCTGGCATAAGCTCTATGAACTCGTTTATCTTGGTGAGAAGAGCTTCGTACACCGTCTCGAGATCGTCGTTTAGCGATACATCTGCGCAGAGCTCTATAGCGATGTTCTCGTAGCTACCAGTAGTCTTGAGTCTGCGGACGCACATCCTATCGATTCTCATGTGGAACAATCACCTGAATAGGTTCGTTTCTGGTGTAATCCATTGATGCAGAAGAGGTATAAGGTTGGAGGCTCTTCGTTCGCGTGTTCTTATCCATAGCTGTGGCTACGAACCTCAGAGCGTTTCTAGCTTCCTCTGTTCAGCGATGCTATGGTGATGGTTGTGGAGAGCGAGCTTCTCTCCATGTCTTGGTGGTACGAGAGGTTGAAGGACTTGACTATTCCGGCTAGAAGAGTTGAGCTTGGAGACGTTAGAAAGATGCTGTACGAGGCGTACCTCGTTGCGGTGGATCACGATCTCAATCCCTTGGTGTGTAGAGAGATCGCTTCCGCTCTGGTTAGGAAGCTCGAACCTTTCAAGGTGTTGCACGATGCGTTGAAGGAAGAGATCGAGAGACATGGAGCCGTGTTCGTTCGCGGAGACAAGGCTTCTCCCAAGGATGTTTGCGTTCATTGGTACTGGTACTTCGAGGATGCGGTTAGGTGCAGAGTTTCGTGGTTACCGAGTACGTGCCTCAATGCGTGCCTAGCGAGCGATCCTCTTACCGCGATCGGTCTCCTGGTGGCTAGCGAACGCGTGATAATGATTGGGGATCCCAGCGTGGTGTGGATAAGATCTCCGGCTAGGCTCAGCGACGAGGTGAGGGTCTTCGTCTACGGAGGGAGACCATTGCTGGTGTCGTGGTACTACTACAGGAATCCCGCTCCCGAGAGCATCGACAACGTGGTTCGTAGGTACCTCGAGCTGATCCCCACGATAACCCGCAGGCTCGGCGTCGATACCTACACTGTTGACATGGGGATGATCCACAGCAAGCCGATTGTCGTAGACCTAGCACCCTTCCCAACGAAGGAACGTAACGTTGTGGATCCCATACTCTTCGAGAAAGACTTCTGGAGAATGCTGGAGGAAGCCGAAAAGAAGAGCAAGATCATTCTACGCGCAACGTTCGCGAGGAGAGAGGTTCGAGACATCGAGATCTAGCCTTATCCACGGTTGTGGGAATCTATATACCGGTGTCAAACCTTCTTTTTCGATTGTTTCTTGGTGGACGTACTGGATGTGTTGATCTACGGAGGAAGAGTTAATATTTGTGGTTGAGCAAGCTTGATGGGTAGAGATGTATGCGTCGCGAATCGTTGTCGGAGGAAATGAAGATCGTTGCCGAGGCTATGGATGCGTTGCGCGATGCTATTGTGGCTCTCGATAGCGCTGTCAATGCGTTGACGGAGCTTGAATCGGAGATGAGGATCTACAACGCTGCTCAGCAATTACCTATGCTGTTTCCAACGGTTGAGTACCTGTATGGAGCGTCCAGATCTGCGCTTGCGAGACTCGAAACGGTTCTGTTGGGATCTCTATACGATGCGTTGACGAAGCTTAAGAGAATGAGGTTGATACCTCCGTACGAGGGAAACATCGATGAGTACGTGAAGAACCTTGGTAATCATGTTGGGGATCTCATTCCAGAGCTTCGTAGAGCACTCGATACTTCGAACCCTGGTGCGGTCAACGATGTGCTTCAGGACTTGATCAGAGAAGCGCTCCCAGTACTGAGGCGCGTTATGGAGACGCTTACCTCCGCTATGCACGACCTAGCGCGTAAGGCAGAGCGTTTAAGCCTAGTTACCTAGCGCGCTCTCTTTCATTATGTTTTTGAGTTAGAGACTCTTCTTAATTGCTCTACATTGCAGTTGGTGCATTGCTGTTCCACAAACCCGTGGCTCTTGAATACCACGATGAGGATAGTGACGATGAGCACGAGGTTAGGTCGTACAGAACTTGCGAAGGTAGGAAGCGGGAGTGTGTAACGAAAAAGAGGAGGGTGTGGCTCGATGTAGAACGAGCTACGTTTTTACGTAGAACAGCTTTTAGCCGCACTCTGGGTAGTCGTCCGGTACCTTTGCTCTGAAGTACTTGCCGGTTGCTGGATCCTGGAACAGCCCGATCTTCACTCCCTTCCTACCTCTGGGAGCTAGCATCCATACTCTCTTTGGTACGAGCTCCTTCTCTTCTCCGCTGGGAGTCCTTACCTTGACCGGTTGGGTACAGGTGACCATCTGGATCACCGTTCGGATCGATGAATAGCTAGGTTCTTATGCACGTTGGTTTGGAGTTGCTGGTATCGGTAAGGCTTTGCACGAACCATTATTTCTCCACAGCTGTGGATACGGAGCTCAGCGCACATATACTCTCTCCATCGCTACGATCTGTATGGGTGATGCGAATGGGTGGTACGGCTCCCGCGATCATTAAGAGACCGCGCAAGAAGAGGAAGCTGTATGTAGAGGGCAATAGGGTGGTGTTCAGGAAGAGGCTCGTGCATAGCTTCGAGTTACCTCCGGAGATCGCTGAGTGGGTCAAGAAGAACGAGGGCGTCATCGATTGGCTGGTGTACGACACGCCCCTCAGAACCTATCTAAGGCATCCCCACAGCGTTAGAACCCTGGTGTTGCTACTCTACGCGAGAGCGAACGACATACCCATCGCACAGTTCAGTAGAAGGATCGGCGTATCGCATGAACAGCTCTACAGATTGGAGAGGTTGCTGAACAAGCTCGAGCTCAAAGAGTTCGTGTACTCCTTGCTCAAACCAAGCAAGTAGTAGATCCGTGATCGACGAGGTTCCCCAACACGCTTTTTATTTTCTCCACACCTCCGGGGTGCTCCACATGATCGAGATTCTCGTGGATCCCGAATCCGGGTACGTAGAGGTGTGGAGCGATAGAGGGTTGAGCAACTACTACGCTCTGTGGTACGTAATGAAGCTGAACGGTTGCGTCTGGAACCATGGTTGCTACGTTTGTAGACCGATCAACCTTGCACAGTTTCTCCGAGAACTCGTGCATAGATGCAAGTACTACAGACTGATCTGTAGAGTACGTATCAAGACCGAGAAAGGAATCAGCGAGTATGGATCTCCACAGCTGTGGGAATGAAAACGAGTCTCCGAACTTTTCAAGTCCCTTCCCTAGAATACGGTGGTGACCGTCTTGCGGGGCAAGTGTGCGCATCTTGGTATGCGTAGGATTAGGAACGTTATCGAGATGTGTACAGAGCTTCGTAACGTGCGTGGGCTAGAGCCTCGCACGATCTTCGAGTTCGGAGCGTTTCTGCAAGACATGTTTAACTATATGATGTTCGATATGCGTAGCAACGATCGGTACCTACGTAGGTTCCAAGCAATGCTGAGGAAGGTGGAGGATCGCTTTGGGGATCTCTACGATCCGTTCGATATCGAGACCTATGTAAGGCTCTTCGAGTTCTACTGTCTGTGGCTCTACGGTTACTACCTAGGCATCGAGCGTCGACGAGAAGAGAAGCTGATTAGGCGAATCGAGGAGCTGAAAGAAATGCTTCTACAGAGGATCGAGGTACCCGAATGGTTCTTCGAAGGTTTGGTGGGTGAAGAATCATGAATACGGTTGGGGAGATCCTTCGTCATCTTCGCAGTGGTGGAACCGTTGTTGTGGAGAGTGACGAGCTCGCGGAACTTCTTAGAGATGCGTTGGCTAGGATGTGTGGCGAAGCTATCTGGATAGATGTTGCTAGGTTCCTCGATGTCGGTAGCGATTGTTTTGCCAAGATGTTTGACCTTGCAAGAACGCTCTGGGAGATCTACGATCCTAGCTCCAACAGAACGATAGTCGTTTACTTCCCTAGGAAGTTGCTGGAGATGTATAGACCCAGCAATGTTAGGGAAGCCGTGTTCGTCTATGCGGATAGGAAGCCTCCGAGGATAGGAACCGTAATCCATAGAGAGATCTACGATCTGCTGGACGTAGCCACGGTATCTAGATTACTGCCAGCGACGCGCTTCTATACGGTGAAAAATCTCCATGGATAGCCTCAATTCGTTGAGATCGAAATTAGCGTAGGTGATACCATGGTTCGCAGATCCAGATACGAAGGAACGCGAATGTTCAATCTCGTTACCCGTACTTGGAACCCGATTACTGGATGTCGTCATGAATGTATCTACTGTTGGTCTCGGAGAATGGTTGAGCGGTTCCTGAAGCGTACGAAGAAGTATAGGGATGTTGGTTTCGAACCAGCTTTCCATGAATGCGAGCTGAGCGTAAGGTTCCGACCTGGGGAGCTGGTGTTCGTTAGTGATATGGGGGATATGTTTGGTGAGTGGGTTCCTAGGGAATGGATTCTTCGCGTGCTGGAACACATCTCGAAGTTTCCGAAAACCAGGTTCTTGCTCTTGACGAAGAACCCAAAGCGGTTTCTCGAGTTCATCGATGCGATTCCCGGGAACTGTATCCTTGGTGCTACGATAGAGACGAACCTAGACGATGTCTACAAGGCTTACCGCATCTCGAAGGCTCCTCCACCGAGCGAGAGGATCAAGGCGATGAGGCGAGTACGCGGAGTCTGGAAGGGAGAGATATGGATCTCTATCGAACCGATCCTCCTCTTCGATGAGGGGCTGTACTACGCGATGATCGAGATCTCTCCCGACGTGATCTACGTTGGTTGGGACAACTATGCGTGGAGAGAAGGAATAGAGCTTCCGGAGCCAAGAGTCGAGCACGCCCTGAAGCTCGTCGAGCTCCTACGAGAATCGGGGTTCAAAGTCATTTGCAAACCCACGAACAGATCGAAGATACGCGAGAAATGGAGATGCTAAACACCTCTCTTTTCGTACACCTCACGATTCAAATCGACGTAGTATTCTGTATCATGCCGTGGGTGTGAATAACGGATACGTTGCTGGGTACCAACGAAGACACGATACGCGTAGCATATCTACCGCTCTAGCTCTCGTACTGCTTGGAGGAGCATCTGATTCCACGATGATGAGAGGCGGGAACGATGAGCTCCAGCAATGATCGCGTTGCACCTCAATTGCTATAACTTCTTCCGCTCTGAGCAACGCATCGACAAATGCTCATCATAGAGAACTGGATATCTCCAAGCAATGCGAGAACTAGCGCAGTAGATCCACAACGTATATCGAATCCACGCGTACTCCACACCTTGCAACACACTCAATGCACTATCAACTAATTGCGATCATACACATCTTCCACTCTATCACATTCTGTTCATAGATAAAGAATATAGATAAAGCTTTTATACCTACACCATCTATATATTCCTCGGGTGGGCAGATGCCCACAATGGTGTTGAAACTAACTATTCTTGGTGATGATGATGATGTCGAGATCCAGGAACACTACGCACATGCCGTTACTAACGATTGGCAAACATTCGTAGAACTCGTGCGGGAGAAGTACGGTAACGTCGCCGAGCAATTGATGTCCATACCATCGCGACAAATAGGGATATTCAGTTTGAATGGCGTCAAAGCATTCGTGTTCAGTAGCGACTCACCAATTTCATCAAATGGAATAATGTTATATGCCGAGGTGATGTGCATAGATCTTGCAAGCGAAGAGCGTCGTAGTAAAATCGAGTTCGAGGGTCGGAACCCCATAATCAGGCGCATGTATAGATATACATGGCACCATTGTTATAAATATACGTGTAGGCACACATAATCCACATATATTTTCTTTTCTTCGCTTTTCTTGTTTATCGATTCTGGTTTCGTCGTTCATCTGCTTCTCTATGCAACAGCTGTGGAAAAGTTTATACCCTATCTGTGCCAGACCTATGCTCGGGAGAGAAAATGGCTCAGGATAAAGAAGTTCTTGTTCCAGAGCCTCAGTCGAAATTCATAACTTTAAAGATAGTCTTCAATAGTCGTAGATCCGATCTATCTCGCGTAACGATTTTGTTGCCTCCAATAATGCTGTACCATGGAAAGTACATCTATGCTAGGGAAATAAATGTTTATGGTGCGAAAGATGGTAAAGAGCGTAGTATTGCTGTTAGAGAATCCTTTGCTGCGATAATTGTTTCTGCCAGGCATAGCGGTAAATATGGTGATCACTACCTTCTTATTGGAAAAATCGTTGAAGGAAAAAGATATGAAGATAGTAACATCGTTATAGAGAACTTCGAGGTTCTCGAGAAGGTTGCTAGGGAAGGTAGTAAGTACGGATTGACGATACCCTGGGAAGAGCTGAAGCCGAAGGTTCTCAATGCTGGGTTCGCAATATCGAAGTCTAAGCCGGAGCACAACATTGCGGCAACGTTGCTGTACTTGAAAATCAAAGAACTTGAAGAGAAAGAGGAGAAGGAGGAAGAAGATGAAGAAGAGCAAGAAGTTGAAGAGCGTCGCGATATCGTGGTGAATCCCGAAGAGATTCTTAGAGGCGAGGAGCTTGAGCTCGAAGATCTTCAGAAGCCTCAGGAGGTTCATCAAGCACAGCAAGTTACGGCTACAGAAAGGTCGGTTCCATCTAGACAGGAGCTCGTAAAGCTGTACCTATTGGCAATGAGGTTGCCATCGAAGTACTTGGTGCAAGAGGTCAAGGTGTTGGCGAACGAGAAGGGTTACCAAGAGATCAGGGATTTCAGCGATGCTGTGAGGAGGAGCGTTGCGTCGAGGCTGGAAGGTATCAGGAGCGAAGCGTACGAGAAGATTCGTAGAATCTTCGCCAATGTTGATGAGTACGGTGTGTGGATAGCGGTGTCTGAGGAAGCTGTGGAGGAAGCTAAGCGCGTGACTGAGTGGATACAGCAAGAATTGAGAAAGGTAGCGGCGCTGGCGAACATAAGACCCGATGTCTGGAACAAGATTGCTGAGCGATACGGTGTCAAGGCTATACCGATATACCTAGAGCCCGAGCATGCCAAGGAGCTCGTTAAGGTAGCGATCAAGCATCTCTCCGCCGATGTGCGGGAACTCGAGCAGAAGATTGCTGAGGCTGAGCAACAGAAGAAGAAGAGGAACCTTAAGAAGTACGAGGAGCGTCTAGAGTACAAGAAGGCTCTGCTCGAAGCATTCAAGAAGTTCCTTGCTCAGCTCGAAGGATAGCGCTCTTTCTTTTTATCTTTCTAGCTCTATCATTGTTCGAAACTCGATGATCCTCCCCCGCTTTTCTGTGCTCTCCATCTCTAGTAGTATCGTTGGTGAGAAGAATGGTTGTTCCGGAACACGTGAGGTGTGTCTATGAGGATCCCGATCCGGAAGCTGTCGTTCTGTGGCTACCGGTCTACGAACCATTGAAGGCGCAGATAGATGCCTTGAAGCGGAGGCTTGGCAGAGTCAAGATCGTTCGTGCCAGGTACATTACTCCGGAGGTCGTTGTGATATCTCTAGCCAGGCAACACGGTGCCAAAGTCATCGTTGTCGAGCTTCCCATCAGCTACATAGCTAGGTTGGTGGAGTACGCTAAGAGGAACGGAATCGACGTACTGATGATAAAGATGAAGACTATTGCAATCGCGAAAACATGGAATGAAGCAGAGAAACTTGTGAACGAAAAACCGGGTACGCGAATAGCTACGATAGGTATCAGCGAGGGGTATCCGGTATTCGAGGTACGAGAATTTGAAGGGTACGAAAAGATAGTGGAGATCAGAGCCGTGACGGAGCCGTGGTAAGGATCCTTCTCCACAGCTGTGTACATGGCGCGAGGGTTTTTATACTGATCCTGTGCTAGATCTGTGCGGGAGAAACACATGTCTACGTCTCAAACCCAAATCCAAGCTCAGATCCAGGCTCATGTTAATGGAAACGTATCCAGCGTATCCCAGGCGAGGGCGAGGCTTCTAGCCGTGGAAAAGAAGCTGAACGAGATTGTGATCGGTCACGAAGACTATGTTCGCGGTGTAATGCTGGCTCTGGTTGCGAAAGAACACGTTGTTCTGATTAGTCCGCCGGGTACTGCGAAAAGCTTCTTGGCGCATTCTCTAGCTAGGCTTCTAGATGCTAGGTTCTATCGATACCTACTGACTCGGTTCACGGACTACTCCGAGCTCTTTGGCGCGGTCGACATACGTGCGCTGGCGAACGGGGTCTATCAACGTAGGTGGAGCAACATCGTTAACGCTGATATCGTATTTCTCGACGAGATCTTCAAGGCTAACAGCGCGATCCTGAACAGCTTGCTGTCCATGTTGCAGGAGCGGGTGGTCTACGATCCGATGACTGGGGAAACGAGGTCGGTAGCTCTATGGACTTGCATCGGTGCCAGCAACGAGGTTCCGCAAGACGAAGAGTTGCAGGCGCTCTACGACAGGTTCAGCGTTAGGATATTCGGAGACTACCTGAACGACGATGTTGCGATACTGCGAGCGCTGGAAGCTAGGTGGATTCATGCACAGAACCACGTTCAGCTATCGCCGATCGCTAGCATGGAGGACGTGAAGGCGATGCATGAATACGCGCTGAGGATACTGGTCAGCAAGATCAAGCAACTAGACGAGCCGGTATACAAGATTTACCACGTCAACGCGGTACCCTTGCTGAAGTCGTTGAGATCGAAAGGCGTTCTGGTATCAGATAGAACCATAATCGAGAAGTTCCCCAAGCTGTACGCGGCGTACCTAGCGCTGTACGGCGTAACCATTGATAACCTGATGAACGCGGTGTTCGATCTGTTGCCGTACCTAGCAAAGGATCGAAGCCAGCTCGCCGACATCAAGAAGGTCATCGAGGATTCGCTGGGCGAGGTAGCTGAGCTCGCCAACAAGCTGGAGACCGCTAAGAACCTTATCAAGGGCGGGGACTTCAAGAAGGCTATGGAGGTACTCGAAGAGATACTGACGTTCGATGTTGATAGGCTGTCCGAGAAACCGTGGCTGAAACCGCGAGCCGAAGCAATCATCAGGCTTGCTAGGCAGTACTACGACAAGCTCAGCAACATCATTGAGCAACTGAAGAAGTTCGAAAGATCTGTCGAGCTCTGAAATCG
>Ga0256842_1000956_pt1 | contig 24755 bp, 24 predicted proteins | sample 4559240metaG_FD_185973 | JGI IMG/M metagenome (GOLD analysis project Ga0256842, IMG submission 185973) | Hydrothermal vent microbial communities from Guaymas Basin, Mexico - 4559-240 | ecosystem: Environmental > Aquatic > Marine > Hydrothermal vents | place: Mexico: Guaymas Basin | collected... | reverse complement strand
CTGTATCTGAGGATGTTACTACAATACTGGCACCAGCATAATTATCAGAAGTGTTAGCATTTTCCAAATTGATTTGTGTTATACCATATTCATCATTTTTAACTTTTATAGTCTGTGAATTTGACTGAACTTCTTTATCTTTAGTAATTTTCCAATAATATTCTGTAGAGGTATTATCTCCGTTATCGTGATTAGAATATATTGAAGTACTGTCATCTCTTACTCTAAATCCAGCACCTTCGAATAAATTACTTCCTTGAATATGAGCATTTATTGTCTTATTATTAAAATCAATTGTAAAATTATTAGAATCTCCACCATCGTTATCAAAAATTAATTTATAATTTGTAGTTAAATTGATTGTTGTGTCTTCAGTTAACGTTCCACCAAGTTTAACAGTTCCTGAATTCTCTGTTAAACCATTTGTAAATGTATATGACTGAGATTCAGAACCTCCAGCTACATTATCAAATAAAATATCATCAGTCCCTATTATTGCTGGTTTTCTGATTTGCCATACGGTGTTTTTATTGTTATCACCTTCAGCAACTGCTATCAGATAATAAGATAAATTGATACCATTGGGAAAATCAGGATGTCTTTCAAAAACTCCATCTTTATATAAATAAATTCCATTTTCTTTTGAATCGGTTTGCCCTGCTAAGAAAACAATGTCACCTTCTTGCGTAGTCTGCCCATCTATTGTATAAGGACCACCTTGTTCACCTATCTCTTGATTTGTATCAGCCTTTAATCTTACTCTGATAGTTCCCGCTCTAGTATCTATAAATCCGAGCGGCGCGATCTCACCTCTCTGAGACAATCTAGTGTTAGAATAAAAGTCGTCTGGATTTTGCAGATAAAAATTAGTAGCACTTCCAACATATAATGCAAAATAGTCTTTTGATAAATAAGCACTCAATTGTTTATTAGCATCATTCGGGTCCACATATTGGAAATGTGAAAGACCGCCTCCAAAAGACCAATCTGCATTTGGTTGGTTAGTATCTGGATGATGTATCACCAATTGCTTATCTTGAGTATCAATAGTAGTATCTTTAGTTAAATTACCACCAAGTTGAATCACATCATTATTTATCTCGATCCCATTATTGGCGGTTAGATTGGATCCAAATTGAGCTTCTTGCCAATTACTATTATCTGATAAATCTCCGTTGCCAGTATCTATTAGCTGATAAAATTTATCATCGGCTTTAGAATAAACCAACATACCCCATTTTCTTTTTAATTGAGGTATGTTGTCTCTCTCAGTAGAATCTTCTACAGTAATGTATCCACCGATTAAATTTTTATCTTCAAGTAATCCGAAATCTCCTCCTGGCTCAAAAGTACCGGTAATTTTGATAGCCATAAAATTCTCCTTGTTAAAACGTATGTCGAATGTCTATTCTCTTAGGTTGTGATATTTTTTTCGGTGAGCCTTTTTTCTAGCAAACGGTGAGCCTTTTTTCTAGCAAATAGAAAATAGTAACCTTTCTAATACTGAGTTACAGTTGGCAGAACCTAGATGCAGAAAAACTTTTTTTAGTCCGCGCGAACCGGTCTGGACGGTGAGCCTTTTTTCTAGCAAATAGAAAATAGTAACCTTTCTAATAGCTTGTTACAGTTAGCAGAACCTAGATGCAGAAAAACTTTTTTCTAAATATCATCCCGGTCTGATCTCTGAAAACTTTTTTCTTGCAAATAGAAAATAGTAACTTTTCTAATACTGAGTTACAGTTGGCAGAACCTAGATGCAGAAAAACTTTTTTAGTCCGCGCGAACCGGTCTGATCGTCCAAACTAGTTTTTCAGTTTGCTGTTTTAAAATAACAACCTTTCTAATAGCTTGTTACAGTTGGCAGAACCTAGATTCTAATTCAAAAAAAGCAAAAACTAGGAACATAGGTTCCTAGTTTTTAAAAATTTAAAATTAACTCATTTGTGAATGTAAATCACTTGTTTGTTGGTAAGTGGTTCTAATCATTCTGTAAGTTATAGTTACTCCGTAATCATTTGTAACATCTACTGTACCTGCGTTAGTTCCATCTACTCCGAATCCTGTATCGGTGTCTTTCCAATCATTATAATCGCCCCAGCTATCTGGATATACAATATAATAATATTCTGAATTTCCACTGTTCGTGAAATTATAAGTCCCAGCAAACCCAGATTTTAATTGTGAATTAGATAAGTTTTTAACATCAGCTTCTGTTAAAGTGTCATTAACATTAGCTCCCCAATAAACTCTGTAATACCATCTTACATTGAAATCTCTTTGGAACGTTTGGTTTTTAGTATTCTCACCTGTAATTCTCCAAGTATAAGTTCCAGGGCTTGTTAAAGATTTATCAGCACCAATATCTACATCTTCTGTACCATCATTAGCCAATCCGCTCACAAGTGTGGTATTTGAATTTGTTACATCAATAATTGATATACTGTTATCTTTAATGTTTTCATCATTAATTGTGCTCCAGTTAAATGTTCTAGTGCCACCTGCTACTTTATCACCAACTTCTAGTGACTGAGTTTGAGATGCGATATTAAATGAAGTAAAGCTTGGATACTGATAAGGGAATAATATTCTTTTAAGCACTTCGTTAACAGGCATTCCATCTACTATTTCACCAGCCTCTAGTCCACCGTGATCTTGTGGTAATGGATCTGGAGCATTCATATAAACAGCATTTCCAGAAATTTTAATAGCAGTTAATTCATCAGTACCTACAACGTCATGACCGCTATCATTAGTAATTATCCATTGTGTATCTGAATTCTCTGTTCCTTCTTCTATAATAAAAGTAGCACCAGCTGCATGGCTTCCTGCTGCTAAATCGCTAGATCTGTTAAGTTGATTATTGGTTTTATCATAAACATAAATACCATTTTCTGTAGCATCAGTCTGCCCAAATAAAGCAACTCTATCGCCGTCAACTAGTTCTACATCATCTATAGATAACGGATCAGGAATACTTGTTAGATCAATATTGTTTAAAGAAATAACTCTTACAGGATTTTTCCATGTAATATTTTTAGTCGTATCACCAAGTAAATTCTGAATTGCGTTATAAGTTAAAAGCTCTTTTGTCGGATCCACAGATGTAGATGTATCATTTAAAATTCTATCAATGTTTTTAATTTTAAAATAAGAACCTTTCCATTGATAAGCGCTTGGATCAGCAAACCAGATTTTATATTGGTTTCCACTATAATGTTCTGCACCAAATTCTATAACTTTAGCCTGTGGTGGTATAAGTAATTCTGCTCTGAATGTCATATGAGTAAATTCTGTTCTCTCGTTTTCTATGTTAACTAAATCACAAAATCCTTTTGTTTTAACTATTTCACCATTAGGCATTAAAAATTTTACGTAAGTTTGAAAAGCATATTCGTGGCCATCATTCATAAGCCATTCAACAAAATATACTCTTCTTATATATTTATCGGCAGGATTATAGAAATATTTATCATTAGTGAATTTAATAAAAGCTGTTTCACCGTCTTGGCCATCAACTATTAAACTGTTATCGTCACCGCTGTGATTTGTTTTATCTAAATCGGTATCCGCTGCACCGTTTGTTGGCAACTCCCAAGTATTTGTGATATTTGAAAGCTCATCATTATAATTAGATGACATACTAAAATCTAATTTATATTCGTTTATAACTTCAATAGTTTCAGTATGTCCTTTTATTTGAGCGTCAATATAACCTTTTGTTACAAGCTGTTTGTCTGTCTCGGCTTCACTATCGGTTTTATAATTGCCTGTAGCATAATCTTTATAAATAGGTGCTATTGTGTAATCAATATGCTGTTCAAAAGAATCTATAATACCTTCAATTTCTGGTATTGTTACTGATTTGGCTTCACTTATTTGACAAAGCCATAGAGCACCTCTTAATTTTCTAGCTATATCTGCAGATGGTTCATCACTTGCTTCAATTCCGGTAGGTTTAACATCCTCTGTTAAAGTAATTTCACCTTTGTACCAAATACTATCCGGTGCGATTTGTGTAAATGTAAAATTCTGTGAATAAGCACTATTATCAGATACTTTAAGACCTTTAAAGGTATAATCTATTGTTGTATTATTATCTAATTGTCTGTTATTAGTAAAAATAACAATTTTGGTATTAGTTTTTAAAACTTCTTCAGTTTGGATAGTGAAAACTGCTTTATTTTCATAGGTTCCACCAAAGAAAAAAGCACCGTTAGCATGAGGCCAGTTATAATGTGAATTCACATTGTCTATATTTATATTCCATGCTTTTTTGATTGTTTCTTCTAATGTGTTAGTACCTGTTACAATTGGTGGTAAATCAATTTTATTCATCGCAGTAGGCACGACCGCGCTGTCGCCGCTTTCAGAAGGCGAAAGCATTGAGTATTCTTCCCAGACTCCGCTTCCTTTATACTGATAAGTTACGTTATCTTCTTTTACTAATGCAAGCATACCTTCTTTAAGATTCAGCTCAGGTATGCTGTCTCTGTCGGCTATTGTTGGAACTACTCTTAAACCACCTAGTAAATCGATATCTTCAACTAGTGGAAAATTTCCTCCCGGTTTGAATAAACCTGTAATTTTAATTGCCATCAATTCTCCTTGATTAATATATTATACGATTCTTTGGGATTGAAATCAAAAAATCCGAAAAAAGCAATAAAGAACTCAGCTCGCTGTAAGCGAGGCACTGAGTTCTTTATTTTTTGAATTTCTTAAATGGGTTTATTAAAAATGTGAAAGTATAACTTATAGGTTTACCTATAACATCAGGACCCACATTCCAGTTTTTCCAACCGATATTGCATTTCAACCCATAGTTAGCAAATGGATATTTCCATCTAAGTCTATACATAGGATATATTTTATTATTTTCATCATAGACTTCTGTATACTCGAAACCTGTTTTATCAACTCTACTATCCAAACAGTTTTCATAATCATTATTGAATTCTTTTGTAGAACATTTGGAATTTTTAAAGGCTTTTCTAAATCCAATATGTTTTACTGGAATTCCATCAAATCCGAGTTTAAGACCAAGATTGTGAACTGGATTTCTGAGAACAGTCCATCTGAATCTTGTCCAAAAATTACGTTTTCCATCTACGTGTGATTGTAAATAGTAAATATCTCCATCAATCCCATCATCTTTATTACCATAAATAGCATCTATCCATTTATCTTTGAATTTGTGGTTAGGATGAGAAGTTTCATTTCTTGGTTCATAATCTTCAATTCTGTTTAACAGCAGTGCTGTACCTACTATAAAGGGAGAAAAGAGAATAGCAACTAGCTGAACGAAGAAGGTTACTAGTATTCTGATTATATTTTTAATGTGTTTCATTCATCACTCCCAAACAATCGCTTCAACTTCTTCAATGGTAGTTGCTTCGTTAACTTGTTTTCTAAGTTCATTATATTTAACAAAAATTTCTGTTTGTGCTTGTCCTGCTTTTTGCAGTGCCTCTTTAAGTTCAGGTTTTGTTAATTCAATAGTCTCATTATTATAATCAATCCAGTTAATAGTTGTCGTATCGTCTGGCAATCCATTAATAGCTCTGTTTATCCTGTCTTGAGAATCTTCATCTCCATTAAGTTCTTTTCCGTTGTTTAATGTTATAATTATTTTATTAACAAGATCAGTTCTTGTTTGCTTAATATAATTTATTTTGGCTTGTTTAATTTGATCTAGTTTATTCTCTTCTTCTTTTTGTTTAATTTCTTCTTCTGTTTTATCAAAAACTCCAAACAGCTTAAAAGATTTGAACTGTATTTCTGTTATTTGAGTGAATTCTGTGTTGTGTTTTTTAGCTACATTATTTATTATGTCTTGTGTTACGCTATCCTCGAATGCATATATTTGGTTATTTGTATCTTTATAATATTTCATTTATTTCTCCTTATTTAAGTTCGAGCCATTTATTTACTGAAGCATTATAAATAGCCACTTTATAAGTGCTACCAGCTGGAACTATTACATTTCCTCCACATTGTGGATAATCACTTGAATTATCAGCAGCTAAAGGCACTGAAACCCCGTCTATAAAAACTTCTATAGATACTGTGCAGTTGTTTCCTTGGTTTGAAAAAATATTTACCATAATAGGTTTTCCAGTTGTATTTGTATAAGTAGTTCCAGCACTTCTGTTACTAGTCTCATCATGCCAGCTATAACCATCACCTCCAATGCCTAACAGATTTTTAGGAACACCTTGAACTAAATCAGCGTCTAACCCACTTCCTGCTCCGTCATGCGCTTTCACCATATCAAGTACTGTTATTTGTGACATTATTCATCCTTTCTTATATAGATTCTATACCTAGAACACCGTTATCTACGTATAATCTATAAGGTGTCCCATCTGTTCTGTCTATTAAGATTACTCCGTAACTATCAGATGCAAATCTAATATCGGCTACTGCTGGCTGTGCGTTGGAATAATCTTTATTAAGTTTCCTATTCTCTAGATCCAAAGTGGAAGGTTGATATGGTCCACTGATACCAACCTTCTTAATACTGTTACCTTCTTTAACTAATCCTGGCATTATTCTTCTCCTTTAGGCTCTGTATAAACTAGCATTCCGTTATCTAAATCTATAACAGAATTTTTAAGTTTTTCAATATCTGTTTCGTTGTTTATCTGTTCTTCTATAGCCCATTTATTTTTATATAACTGTTGGCCTACTTGTATAATTTCTTTTTTCATTTCTACAAGCTGGGTTCTGGTTACTGTTGTAAAACTATTATCTGCTAATCTAAATTCTACAGTATCATCATCGTTTTCTAAGATATCTAGTAATCCATTTATGTTTGTTAGTGCGACGGTTCCAGCATCTATGTCTTTATCGATTGTTTGGCTGTGGATGGTAGTCTTGGTAATTTTATCAGTAAAAATATTTTTTAATTCAGATAATTTATAATTTTTTACTTGTTTTTCATCTAAAACCCATGTGTTATTTTCTGAATCCCATTTACTGAATTCAAAAGGTTTTTCAAGCGTCCATCCTTCAGGTACAGGCCCAATTTCTTTTATCTTTTGACTTTCTTTAGTTTCTATATTATAGATTATTTTTCCTCTATAATCTTCTTTTATTTCCCATTCAGTTCCATTAAATACAGGTATCTGGTTTTCTCCATATTCAGGTGCCTGTATAAGCGTACAATTTCTCGGGATTAAATATCTATTTTTTTCTAAAGGATCTTTTCTAAGTGTTATAGTACTAATATATATACCTTTATCATTATAACTGTATCCAATCATCTATACTCCTTAATATTTAATAACAAACATCAATGCTATGTTTCTTGGTCTAGTTTCGGGACCACCCGTTGCTGAAGTTGTTCTACCATAATTCCAGTCATGGTGTCCATTACCATTTTCACATGACGTGGTAGACCCTCCATCATCATTGTCAATATACTGATAAGATATATGTGTATGTTCTTTTAGTTCATCAGCTTGCCAACTCGCAAATGTTCTTCCAGAATCTACTCCGCGTCCATTATCCCAACCTCTTATAAACTCACCCCTTAGATCAGGCAGATTAAAGGTAGTACTACCATCACCTGCACCATAGGTTTCACCAATCACATCAAATAATCTAGAATAAGTAGTTCTAGAAATTTCAGCTCCATTGCATTCTAAAAATCCTTCTGGAACATTTTCAGTCGATAAAGTAATTACTGTCCCTACAGGGACTCCAATTTCTATCGCAGTTTTCCCGTTGAGTGTTTGCGCATCTAAATCACTTAATTGTTTAATTTTATCACTCATTCATCATCCTTTTATTCATTTTCATCCCAGCTTATCGCATCTAGCTCCTCGACACTAGTTGCCACTTCCACTTCATCTTTTAACTTCCAGAGTTTAGCAAGCTGATTTTTATAGTTTTGTCCAAGTTCTGTTAACATAGTTTCAACATCTTGTAAACTTAAAGTATGATAATCATTGTTATAATCTCTTATAGTCATCTTAGAGGAACCTAGTTTAACTTCTAAATCGTAACCTTTTTGAAGCTTATCAATATCTTCAAGAGTTGCATTCATTTTGATGTTAGAAGTTGGACAAACGTAACCTTGTGATAACTGAGTTCTGAATGCTGTGGTTAGTTCTGATTTTTTAAAGTTTTTATATAAATTTACATCTATTTTCCAGTCATCTAATTTTTCATCGAACACCACATAAAACCCATCCGATAAAGGTTCCTTATCTGTCAAGTTATCAGGTAATTCACCGTGCTGTAAAAAAGTTTTACTTTCTTTTGTTTCTTTATCATAGACTATTTTACCGTAATAATCATCTACTAAATCCCACCCGTTCCCATTAAATTTTGGTATTTTACCTTCTTGGAAAGATGGTTCAATGTCTGTAACAAAAGGAGGTTTTAGATAAATTGAAGGGTTTGAAGGGTCTTGTTGTACTCTTACCTCGCCTGTATAATATTTCGTCTTTTTATCATATCCATACATTATTTTATACATATAAATACTCCTTAATATTTGATGTAGAACACAGTAGCTATGTTACGTGGTCTAGTCTCAGGACCACCTGTGGCTTGAGTATCAAACCCATAGATTCTATTTGCATCACCGCCTCCCCATTCAATGTCACCGCCAGAACCAGTTAAATTTGCGAGAGTAGTTGAATGATGTATATGGCTTCTAAACTCATCTTCTTGCCATCCGTCAATACCCAATTGTCTCCCACTGTCTATTCCTCTTCCGTGATCATAACCTCTTAAAAATTCACCTCTTAAATCAGGTAGCTGAAATTTGGTTGATGCCTCAACCCATGTTACACCACTGTCATCAGATATATCTGTTCCATCTGTTGTACCATCACTAGTAGCTTCATATACGGTGCCATCAGAAATCGATTTTCTAAGTTCCCCTGATGAAATAGTCTCACCATTTGACCACGTTTTAACATACATTGCACCAATTGTGTTAAATAGTTTGGTGAATTTAGGTGAATCATCAATATCTATTATTGCACCATTACATTCTGTAAATCTTGGTAAATTTACACCTGCTTCACCTGAAAAAGATATAATAGTACCTACAGGAACTGTAGGTGTATATTCTGTAAAAAATTTTCCTGCTAAAGCTGGCATTATACTACCCTCCAATCACTATTTAATGCATTGTAAATAAATTTATATTCTTTATATGCCACATCTAAATGTATTACACCAGATTCGTCACTCATTATTGACTCATCTCCACCTGATTCAACATCCAAATTATTCGTATCAAAAGTTCCTTTAACATCATTGATGAAAATAGTATCCCCGTTTCTTGGATTTGCTGGAAGTGTAATAGTAAACGAACCTCCACTTGTATCTGCAAATATATAGTCACCATTGGTTGCTGTATAATCAGAGTTTTTATCTCTATAATTCCATTGAAGTGTTAAGACATTTGCTACGTGGTCTTGGTCAATGAATACATATCCGTAGTATTGTTTAAATTCCAATTCATCACCTGTATTAAGATCAATCAGCCATTTAATATGAGTGCTGTCTTCTTCTGAAAAATGCACACCGTTAGCTAGCTTAACACCGTTTCTAAACACTTCAAGTGATTTTCCATCAGGATTATAAACTCTATCATGTGGTAATTCGTAAACAGTTCCAGCAGATATATCTGATGTTAACGTTACAAATTCATCAAACGCAACTACATTAGTGCCTTGCATACCTTGTAAATCATAAAGAACACTATAACCGTAAACTACTGTTCCGTCTGTTAGTGATGTGAATTTAATTCTAAAATCTGAAGTATCAGAATCGAGATAAACTCTATAAGGTTCGTTGATTTCTATCCAGTTTGTTCCACCATCGATGCTATATTCTACTTTATAATTAGCAGTATCTTGCGCTGTATTTATAAATATTTCGAATGCTGAAAAACTGCCGCCGTTAAGTATTATATTATCAGTGATAAAATATTGATTTGTATCATAAACATAGTAACGCTCCATACTGCTAAAAACACCTGTATTATCTATTAATTCAGGATCCGGATTATTTTTATCAAAAATTGAATAAGTTTCTTGTGCGAAATCGCTTGCCGCAAGTAGTATTTCATATATAGCAGCACCATCTCCGCCCAATCCTCCAACAGGTACAACCTCTTCAGTGGTGCCGTCTGCTGGACTAATTCTTTTTGTATAAATAATCTGATCAACTAAGTTGACAGCTAATTCACCTATAGCAATATCGTTAGTGGAAGGTACTTTACCTGGTACTGAACTACGTTTTAATAAAAATTTCTTAGCCAAAGTGTCTCCTTTTTGTGTTAATATATACACGAAACCAATTTGCTGAAAACCGCAACTAACGATAATCAGCAAACTGTCATCATGTGATGTGTTTTACCGAGGCTAGATAGCCTCAGTTTTTATAATTTCTGCTATTTTGCTTTGCCGTTCTGCTAGTCTCTCCATAAACGCATCACCTTCAATCGTAAGTTTTATATCTATTATATTCTCAGGGTCGAATATTTTTAATACTTTTTCGATAAAAAATCTATTATTTAGCTTCTCTTTTTGTTCCTCATCTAGCGTTTCATACAATTCTTTCAATATATAAGATAATAATATTATCATTTTAGAATTGTCTGCCACGGAATCCGCCAAGTCAAAAACTTCTTCATTGATTTTTTTTCGTATCGTGCCTTTCGAAACATCTAAACGCTGTTCCGCAGGTTTTTCTACAATTTTCTTGCGCTTTATTTTTTTTCCTTCGTAAGTTGTTACATATTCAACCATATTCTATACCTTTCAATCAAGTCATTTATATACGATAACTTGATTATCAATTGAATCATAAAACACTCCTCGGTTAACCATAAACATTTTCACATCATTTGCGTCAGGAATTACAATATTGCCGAATTCTGTAATCAAATAATCGTCTGTTTCTTCAGTTTCTGTTGATAGTAAATCTTTTGTAATTAATTTTTGTACCTCCTCGGTATTATTTTCATAAATTATAATATCTTCATAATCATTTTCGTTTAACTTATAACCGCCCAATATAATGCTTTTATAAAAATATATAGCATTAAAACCTGCGTGGTTGGAAACAAAATATCCATTATAAATCTTATCGATTGACGCAGGAACAGTGTAAGAAATTACATCATCACCTGACATATGGCTAACATAATTATGTCCACTTACAAAAGCTATTGCATTAGATACATCATCGTAAGAAAATCCGAAAATATTTTTATAAGTAGAAGTGTCATCACCATCACTGTAAAATGAAAAATCACTATATTTATAAGATTTACGAATCATTGCGTGTTGGTATGATGATTTATGATGACGAAAAGAGTTAACAATCATTGTGATGAAATTGTTATTTATCATCATTGTTAAATCATTTCTAGAATCAAATTTCGGTCCAAGATCATGTGCTTGAACATTTTCGATTTGAGACCCAGACTCATTGAATCTGATGCGATATATAGTATCATTATCCGATGAATTAGAATAAAATGCAAATACTTCTTTAGTATTATTTTTGATTGCAATATCGAATATATAACGTTTCACGTTTGATATTGATGCAAAATCCGTTATTTCAAAAGAAGTATCGTCGATTTTATATATTGCGATATTTTCATTTGAATAATCATACGCGCTTACTATATAATAATTATCAATTTTACCCAATATATCTGTTCTATCGCTTTCAAATCTCGTATCATCAATATTGTTGAATGTATTAGATACTATATCGTAAATAATTACTCCAGATTTTTTCATTATAATAATTTTTTGACTATCATCGTCTATAAACGTCCATTTATTGGTATAGTGAGAAGCTTCTATATCGTCTGCGGTGTAATTCATTTCTGCAATAATTCTATCTTGAGTTATATCAAAAATTTGTACTTTTGGATCAGCTCCTCCTGCTATTAATGATATATAATTATGTTCATTAATTTCTAAATTATGAGGCAGAATATTCATATACGTATAGCCGCTATATAATATCTGTGCTACGGCAAACCTATTTCTATCTAATAAAAAAGTTCGTTTATTAAATTCAACTTCACTATTATCTGCAATAATTGATACATTGTTTAAATTTTTTCGCACGTATATGATTAAATCAGAACCGTCTTTTTTGGATACTGAATAATCGCTATATATAAAATTATCATTTAGATTTGTAGTAACAAATAAAGCACTTTTAGTAAAGAAAGCATTATTTTCTATATCGAAGTCTGCAGGTGTGGAATATGCGATTCCTAGAGTTCGTGAATAGAAAGTCGCATTCGATGTATCAACAATTCCAAATCTATCAGCTATAGGAGTAGCATATCCTCCATTTTTATATGTAAGAGCGATTAAACCATGGCGCCCATTTTCATAACTATTATCATGGTCTGAATAATATGTATCATAACGTTTATTTTTGTAAAGACTAAGAATGCAATTGCGTGAATGACTTGGATTGGATAACGTGCCACACATTACAAATGTATCAAAATAAAAATCATTTTTTAATCTATACGCGTTGGCATCAATACGTATTGCGGATTCTGGAAGTAAGTCATTATATATTTGTAGAGTTACAGATTCATAACCTGTTCCATACCCATTACTCTCACCTTTAAAAACTCCAACACCTTTTTCATCAATTGCATTAAATAATAAAACCGTTTCGTGCAGTTCTTCAAAATCTTTAGTATATGAAGAGCACAACATTTCTCGATTATGAAATATTGCATTATCCCAATCATAATTATATTGGTAAGAAACTTTATATCTGGTATGAGGCACATCAAAAGTATCATCGGAAGAACTGTAACTTGAAATCAGAGGTCGAATTTGTGTTGGTTCTGATTTATCAGATTTCTGCGTAAGAGCCCAAAATGAAATAGTAGAACTATTAACAGCAAAATAATATAATGATTTTATATAGCTTATTGCGGCAACACGATGACGGTTAGTAGTATCTCCATCTGCATAAACTTCATTCGCTACCTCATTAATAGTCACGTTAAAGTTTTCATCATATGCTTTATAATATACTAAACCATCAGATTTTAAATAAAATACATAAAAATAATTATTTATAAGATTCTTGAACATGAAAGCCGCATTTTCAGGATAAATATTAGAATCTAGCTGCGTAGTTACTGTTGCTTTAACTGCGTCTTCAGATAATTTAACTATATATAAATTACTACCGTTAGATGCTAATATAACATCATCATCAAAATTCACGTAATTTCCTAGAATGGGGCGACTACTGTTATTTAAACATGTATAACTAGTTTCGTCTCCATTATCAAGATTCTTTTTCGTTAAAAAGCCGGCGGTTCCTCTATAATACAAATATCCTTTATCACTTGTAGAAGATTTAACATATAAGAATTTTGTTTCTGGTGTAAAACCAATATTGTCTATTGTATAAGCTTCATTTGTTTGCTCCGAAACTAAATCGCATTCAACATTTATATCTGGATTAATATATGCATTATTCCTGTGTTTTAAAAATAAACCGTGAATTTTTTCTTTAGAATTTAAAAAAGGATATTTATATATCAAATGGTCCGTTAAATACGTACCTTTCACTAAATTATCTGAGTTTTTTTGCGCACTATATATTATTTTTTTATGCGAATGTAAAGTCAAGTTTAATTTATAATTTTGCTGTAAAAAATCTTTTAATTTAATTTCTACTTTATCATTGTTGAAATTTGTGTTAATTAATTCTATTTTATTTTCAACATCGATTATTGAATCTGCAGAAATATTTTCTGGATGTAAACTAATAGTTTTATACGATATGTTGGAGATTATTTTTTCTTCTTTATTTTTTATATAAGCTTTTATAGTTACTGTTTTTATTGTATCAATATTTAAAATCCTTATTTGAAAAGTATTGGTACTACAAGGATTCCCTGATACATTGGAACAGTCTGTAGAGCCAACTGGTTTCAGCTCGATTAAACTTCTTTCATCATCGCTTTCAATATAATAGTGTTCGCGTTCAGAATCATTAATGCTTATCTGATATCTATCATGTGTCAAATGTATTTCATCTATCTCGTTCGCAAAGTACGTAGATGCGCTATCAATTTCATCCATTTCATACTTAATTAAATTCACTGTTATAGTATTAGAAATGATTTCACTATATTCATTATTTTCATAAACAGAGATATATATTCTATCGCCAAATTCGCATTCAGAACATAATGAATTCAAATAAATAGTATCATAGTAATCAGTATCTTGAGTTATTTTCTCTATTACATTTCCATTTTCATCAATAAGTGCCCAAGTAATTTGAGGTGGCAGCACTCCATCATCTGTAGCCGGTAAACATGTTAATGATACATCTTTTTTTAAATAATAAATATTATCAATTACTTGAAATTTTCCATTTACTTTAATTTTTAATTTAGGCGCTAAATCGCTAGATGCAACAAGTCTTTTATAAGCCCAATCGGAAGCTTGATTCCCCGACACATAACGAGCGCGTACATAAAACGTCTCACCTGGATTAACAGCAAACAAAGGTGCCCAAGGCTCGTTAGAAATGTAACTTTCATAAGAAGTAAAATTAACATCATAAGAAATTTGAAATTCTGCGTAATCCATTTTACCTGTAAAATTTTCATCAGTTTTGTATGCAGTCAGATATATAGGGCCTTTAAAGTTATCTGGATTATTCGCAATAATAGAAGGTGTCTTAATAGGACTCTTATGTTCTGCTTCCCAGTTTTCAGAAACCTGGAATATATATTCTTGCCCCGTAGCCGTGTCAATAGATTTAGAATACATTTTACCATCTGAAACATTTAAAGCCACTTCACCAACAATCAGATCGTCTATTGTAGGTATTTTGCCTGATTCATTGCTGTGTTTTAAAACAATTTTCATCTCACTCGCCTTTTAAGTGTTTTATTGATAAAATCAATTTATCATTAGAATATATTTTAGATTTATCAAATGTCTTGGAATATTTATAATTAAAATCTTTACCATTTGCTGTATATTTATTTAGCAATAAATTATCATTATATTCATAAAATTCTTCTTTCAATTTATTACCTCTTAAATAAGTAACAGAATGAAGAATCTCTTTATTTGAACCATATTCATTAACGGTTTCAATATCGTGTGTTTTCACATATGTAGGATACCAGTGTCTAGTTAAACGTTCTTCGTACCTTACAATTTCGCCTTGAAATCTAACAATTTTAATAAATTTATCATTTTCTTTTTTATGTACAATTGTGTAATCTTTGTTCTTAATAATATAATAGTCTTCATCGTGATAATAATAAGTGTATGTTTCGTTTAAAAACAAATTTGTTTTTTTGATTATTTTGTTATTTTTGATGAAATATCTTATCTTAGGCTCATATTTACTATTAAATTCAGTAATTGGGATCAAATTTGATTCAGATAAATATTCAGTATATAAGTATTTATGTTTCATTATCGAAATTAAACTGTGAAAATCAGAATCTATTTTTTCTAGTACTTTAACAGATTCATTTTCAAAAAACAATTCTTTAAATAAAGCGACGCCTGCAGCACAAAATTGTTCAATGCGCTCACCATGTTCTGAATTCATAGTTTTAAATTTAAAACCCATTAGTATGTACCTCCGTGAATTATTTCTTCAAATTTTATGCCATTTTCCTCGTCATTTACCACCAACATTTTACCGGCGTTACCGCTGTAAGAACCCCAGTCAATTCTACCAACATTTATGATGATTTCATCACCTGTTTCAGGATCAATTCCTTTAGTATATAATAATCTATCATATACATTTACAGCCAATTCACCAATTTCAATATCTTCCAAATTTGGTTTTTTCCCTGGTACATTACTGCGTTTGATTAAATATTTTACAGACATGTATATATCCTTTATATGAAGTAAATATAGTTTGCTAGTTTCTGATTCCTTGAAAGCCAAAAACTAGCAAACTATCATTATATAATGCGTAAAATTCAAAGACTATATAGTCTCGAGTTTTAGTTTTAGTTTTATTTTCAAAAAAAAGCAAAAAGGCGTGCATTGCACGCCTTTTCTGTAATCTATTTTTTTAATTAAAATGTACCGCCATCTATCGTACTGCCAGGTACCCAGTTGGTACCATCAAATTCAAGATAATCACCAGTTGCTGCACCTGAAGTATTAACATCAGATAGATCACTAACTGCAGCTGTAGCAAACTCTAATACATCTTCTGTAGCATTAACTTTAACAAATTTGCCAGCATCACCTGAAGCGTAAGAACTAGGGGTGTCATCGAGAGCTACAAATGTAGTTCTGCCAACAGTATTCATATCAATGTTTTTCCAAGTAGAACCATCGAAACTTAACACTTGATTAGCTGCTGGAGAACTGAGTGGTTACATCAGATAAATCACCAATTGAACTGTTGCCAATTACAGTTTGTACTCTAGCATCTGTATAATAAAGATTAGTAGTGCCTTCACTGATATCATCAGTTGTTAAAGTAACATTTGGTCCAGCTTTGCCATTAACAGTTTGTACAGCAGTATCTCCTGGACTTAACAATTCAGTCCAGTCTGTCATATCACCAGCTGTACCACCATTGTGAACATATGATTTATTTTCATCTGTTCTAATTGCAATATCACCTTCTTGCGCACCCAATGCAAGTTGCGCCGATTCGCTGTCAACTACAAATGTTTCAGTAATAGCGATAGCTGGAAGCTGTGAACTTGAAACTTTACCATCACTATCAAGTGATGCAACACCGTCAGCTGCACCTTTTTGACTTAACGGGATAAATGTAGAATTCGCCCAGTTTTCCACATTAGCAGTAATTTTTAAACCACCAGCTGTTGAACCGTCACCTATCCAAAGATCTTTGGCGTCTGAGGCCCAAATCAATTCACCTTCTACTGGCGTATAACCAGGTCTGTTAGTTTCTAAACCTCTTTTAATTTAATTGTAGCCATGTTTATTATCCTTTGATTAAATATGTTTAATGTGCTATTGGTTAGTTAGCATATAATCCGCAATCTAACACAAAGCTATCTTTTACTATTGTGTTGGAATCAAGTATCACACCCCTAGTGCCACCATTATTGGCAACTAGTTGCCCGTTTACATATAAACCATCTTCTTTCAATTCAAATGATGAATCGTTTGTGTAATGTGAGAATCTTTCAATATCAAAAGCTCGATACTGAAAACCAGCCGGAATAGAATTAATACGATAAATATTACTAGGTAACCAGTTCATCGAGTTAGTAGTATGAATTGATCTTATTATAGTACATGGTTCAAGTACGTTGGCAAGTAAAAAATTGCCATTTTTATAAGTATCGCTGTAAACAAGATAAACCATATTGCAGATTTCGTGATTCGATACATTAGCTTTTAACTGAAAAACCCAGCGATCAGCTTCAACATATCCTACGGTAAAAACAACAGCTTGTGACCACTGGCCTTGTCTAAACTGCAATTCTATGGAAGAGTGAACAGGTTGTCCCCCGTTATCTTTTGTAGGATCTGATGTAAGATTCATGTTGCCATTGATTGCGATAACATATATTCCTGGTTCTTCAAGTTTCGTATATGATATATAAGCAGCAGGATTATCATTTTTAATATATAAACATTTTTTAATCCTTAACTTATATTAACACAGCCATCAGCTGTCTGTTTATAAGTTGTTCTTAGTAATCTGTAAGTTGTAGTAACTCCATAATCATTTGTAATATTAACAGTTCCTGCCTCACTCATATCCCATCCAAATCCGTTATCGCAATCAACAGCTTGCCCAATAGATCCCCAGCTATCTGGATACACAATATAATAATAATCTTCACCATCTACTACGTTAAAATTATAGGTTCCAGCAAAACTAGATTTCAACTGGCTGTTGCTTAACGCTTTTACTGCAGCTTCATCAAGAGTATCAGTAGTTGCTGGTCCCCAGTAAACTCTATAATACCATCTAACACTATAATTACGAGTAAAAGTTTCATTTTTAGTGTTTAAACCTCGTATTTGCCAAGTATAAGAACCTGAACTTGTTAATACTTTATCATTTCCTATATCTACATTTTCTTGGCCATCATTATCGAGGTTACTTACTAAAACATTTCCTCCAGTTAAATCTCTAATTTCAATGCTCCCTGATTGTATATTAGAACTATTAGAAGTATTCCATCTAAATGATCTGGTTCCTCCTACTACTTTGTCTCCAACTTCTAATGTTGTACTTTGAGAATCCATATAAAAAGCGGTAAAACTTGGATACTGATAAGGATAAAGAATTTGTTGCAAAACTTCGCAAGCTGATAAACCTGTAATAGTTGTACCGCTTTCTAAACCTCCATGATTTTCAGGCACCGGGTCGGAAGTGGAAAAGGTACAACCTGATCCTATCCCACCACCTCCACCTCCTAGACCTCCTGCATACTGGATGATCAGATCTCTTGGTAAAAAAGGCATAATATACTCCTTAAACTGTTGGAGACACTGGTGAAATTACAATTGTTGCAGTACCAGGTGTACCTGAAATATTAGATAAAAGTGCATTTACTCGTAAACGATTTTCATTATCAGCCATTGTCATTATTAATCTATATTTACCACTCTCAGACAACACTTTTCTAATAGGCGCAACAGTTTCTGCGCTATCTTCAAACATTATAGGATAATAGTCATCTAGCAATCTATTATAACTATCAAAAGTTAAAGTTAAACTTTCTTCATCGCCTTTTGAATATTGCACATATATAATATTAATAATTCTGGTATTAATCTCGCCGCTAACAACTGCACCATCGTCGCCGCCTTCAGCCAGCGTTTTTCCGTAAATATCTTTGATTATTATCATCAGTATTCTCCACTGTCATAAACTTCCGCAACATCATAAAGTTTATACCAGTTTGTATCGCTACTTGGATCTAGAATCTGAAATACTGCATAAGTAAATTTATTATTAAACACTAAACTATTTTGAAATTGCACGGTATAACCTGTAGGTGCTTGTACAGTTAACGGGTTAATATTAAATGTTCCTCTAACGTCATAAAATGCAATTAAATCATTATTGTTTGGTTCATCTTCTATAGTAAGCGTCACCGGTCCTGCAGAAGTATCTACAAAATATAAATTACCAGTTTGAACCACAGAATCATTATTAATATATATTGGAAATAATTTGCCACTGTTGCTTTCTTGTATCGCATCGTTAGTTAAACTATCACGCGGAGACATATCTACTGTAACAGTATCATTGTCTGAATCATACGCTACACGTGATAAAAGAAAATAATTCTCTTCATTCGCTTCACTCGTAAAAATTTCTATAAAAGCATAGTTAGGAGGATATTCTTCAACATATTTGTAACTTAAATATATATAATATGTTGTATCAGATGCAGGTTTATCGTATTCAAATAAAAAATCATTTAGAAATATGATTGGTTGATTATCTATTACTGCTGCACCTTCAGTAACAGTGATTTTGATTTTATCACTGTCAACCATAGCAACAGTTTTTAATCCTGTAGTGATAAAATTGATTACACCTTCAGTTGTATCTTTGAACACAGAGACTTTATAAAACTCTGCAACTGCACGCAGAACGTCAGAAGAAGATCTATATTGTTGGTAATCTAATGCTCTTTCTTGATTATTGATAAAATCAGTTGGTGTAGGATTTATTATAGCCATTGTTGAATTCCTTTTGTCAAAAAATATTCATTTTTTTAATATCCATCTTATACGTTGATTAGGGACCGCGGAAACACGCGTATGTCATTTTTTATAAAATTTATGATAATGCATGTTTAGCGATCCGAACCTACCCCATTTATTGTTTTCAAATTTTATTAGATTACCATTAAGTTTAAGTTCGCCTTCATAATATAGAACACATCTATTTTCCATCGAATCTCCTCCGATAGGGCTATAATATAGTGAATTTAATCCAATATTATACACGTCTCTGGTATCGATAATCGGATAACATACCCAGTGGCTAACGTCTCCGAATGCCGGATCTCTTTTAATTTCAACTTTTAAATCATTTTTTTCTATTTGATCTCTTAAAATCTCAATCAATTTATTTTTTAACCTAGGATTTTCCTGTGTTACTGTGCTCATGTTTCTGAATATGTATTGAAAAAGATTAGAATAATCTTCAATTGATACATAACCATCAGAACCAGTTAGCTGTTTTTTAAGTTGTGAATCTTTTTCTATCTGATGTATCACGAAAGGCGCAAAAAGATTTAAAAGAGCACCCCATGGAATAGTTGCTGAAAGAGGCGGAATTTCAGGCAAAGCAGAAGCCACAAGTCTGGCAGCGAAATCGGTTCTTTTTTTAATCATTGCTCCTCTCACTAAACCACTTTTGCCTGATAATCTATTTATGAAATAATCATGTAAATCATTGACATATTTTTGAATAATTGTTTCGCGTGAAACTGCTTGATTTAGATCCTGATTTCCCAGTAAATAGTTTGCATATCTGTCTGAAGTTTTTTCGCGTGTTGCAGTTAACAGTGCTTTATATAAATCGTTTACCTCATCATATACTACTCTTCCATCTCTTACGCTAAAATCTCTAACCCCTGCAGGCTCAACCAACCATTTATTAATATACATTGATTTATTACGATGCAATTCTTGCAGTTTTTTAATCAATTGTTTTTTATTCTCGTAATTTGATATTTTAGACCAATCAATTTTATTTAAAATTTCTTTTATAAATGAAGCACCCCAGTGTCCGTGATCAGGATCCGGTACCAATTGTCCTTTATCTAATTTGTATTTCATTTTGCGCATAACTATTTTTCTGAAAGCACCACTGATTTTATCCATCATATCTAACACAACAGGGTGAATGATTTCTGTTCCTAGATTAATATAAGCCCATTTTGTATTTCTGAGCTCAGTGTGCTTCGGGCCGAAAATTTCAAAAGAAAAGAGCCCATCTTTCGTAGGCACCGGTTCTTTATTCTTCCCTATTTCAAACATCTTTGGATTCGTAACTTGCTGACATTTATGTTCAGCTATAAATTTTTCTATATTTACAATATCTGCCATAGTACTTCCTTTTTATATCCAATCTGACCAATCTTGGGTCGGTTGCGCTGTTACAGGTGTATTTACTTTGTTTGTATTTTGTGAATTGCTATTTCCTAGTTGCTCAGGCTCTACCGCATTTTCAACTTCAATATCATCACATTTGATACAAAAATATTTTTTATACATCGGATCTTTAGCTAGCATTTTGACAGCTATATTAACAGCTGCATTTCTTAATTCCGGATGAATATTATTTAATATTTCGCGCGCTTGCGCATCAAACGCTATTGCTATTTTTTCGATTTGACTCATTCATTCTCCTTATTTTTTAAAATTTCTAACAATTGGGGTGCTCAAAAAAAGAGCCTTAAATTGGTGGCTGCGTACTACTTGCTGTATCTGAGATCGGCGAACTGATAATAGGCGTTATAGGTGGTGGATTAAAATCGGTAATTGGTGGCTGTTGAGCAGTTGATATTTGATTATCAATTATCAGTGACATTGGTGGTGATTTCATGTTGCCTGTTGGTGGACTACTATTTTGAGAATTTTTTTCTTGTTGTGCGCATCCCGGGATGATCTCATCTGTTTTGTTTTCAAATTCAAAACTCTCTTTTTTAATCACAGGCTCGCTGTTTTCTAGATTATCCATAAAATCAATAACGCAATCGATATTTGTAATACATTCATTTTCTAAATCTTCTAGACCTTCGATACCTGGATACATTTCTTGATATAAATCTAGCAATACATTTCTCGTTTCAATTAATTTTCTAAGTTCAGCAACTTCCAATTCTATCATAATACCTTTTGCTCCAACTTTTGTGCGAATAAATTTATTAAGATTATTTTGCCTCACAAAATCCGCCACTGAACTTTTATTTTTATAATTAAGTGAATCCATATATCGGTTAACTAACGCGAGCGGCAATTTACCTTCTTTTTCAAAAATCATTCTTAATTCATCGACCATACTCATTACGCTAGCCATGGTACCTTCATCACTTGCGTTTTCAGTAAGCTGTAAAACAAGGCTATCCCAGCTATTATCTAAAATAGTTAATACAAGGCGTCCGAAGCTGTGGCCTGAAAACATTACACGATAAAATGTTCCATCTTTAATATTCATATTTTCCCATTTTTTCTCAGTAACGGTATTAAGTAAAATACCGTAAAAAGTTTCAAGTTCATTTTCAACTTTAGATGTAAATTCATCAATATCCTTGCCTAATATGTTTACAGTTGCGGTTAACGGTATTGATGTATAAAAAAACGTAAAACGTCTTTCTTGTGTATTAATATAAGCAGGTACTTCCCTGTTGCTAAAAGTCATAAAATTAAAGCGCCTTTCAACATCAAAAGTATCTATACCTTTTTTCTCTATTTTGATTTTTCTGTTACCTGAAAGCATTTTTAATGTGTCAACAGATTTGCTATCGTATAAATTACTTTCATCAATAACCACCAAACTGCTTTGTTGGAGAAATGCATTAAATTGTTTTGTTATCTCATCGCTTCCTACAATATGTACATATTCGCTGTTTAAATACCATTCAAGTACCGTATTCACGAATAAATTTTTACCTGTACCGTAATTACCATAATGGAATGGTATAGTCGGTGTAATTTTGAATTGAGCAGTCATAGCAAGCCAGTTTATAAACCACTCCACACTTCCGTACTGCACGATCTGATAAATAAATGCTCTAGTATAAGGGCATCTCTCTTTAATTTCTTCAATTGCTTCACTTAGAGTGTACATACGACCATCGCGTTCTTCGAGCAATTCATCAGCTCTTTTTTTAGCCTTTTTATAATTAGTAGTAGGAACCCACATATTAATTAAAGAAATACCGTTTTCTTTAAATACTGGTTCGCGACCAGGTGCAAAATTCTCAAAGCCGTCGATTAAAATCTTACTTTCAAAAATTTCAGTAAACTCATCTAAAAATTCACGACTAACTTCATCGATTTCAAGTTGATCTTTTAATACTTGTCTTACGAGAGATTTAAGTCCATCGAAAACATAAGACTTACCGCTATTTATGTGTCTTATAATACAGTTTTTCTGTTTATTAGCCATTCTGTAATAAATATAATTTTCTGTATCCACTTTGTCAATTAACTGTGTGCTTTCCTCTCTTGCTTCAAGGTGTTTTAATTCTTTTTTCTCCGCCTTTGCAATTTTAATTCCTGTTAAATCAACAATCTCGCGAATAGCATCTGCTTTGCTGATACCCATCAGTTTTGCATAAAATTCGATTAAATTATATTTTTGCTGATCATGAAAATCCAAAAATACATCGATACCAGTTGGTGTATCGCCGTTTTTATAAATTGCAAATGAATAATGTTCATCTCCTTCATGAAACGGACATTTAATTGCACAGATTTTATGGTTTTCTTTTACGATTTCAATTTTGTCTCGTAATAGTAAATCGATACCTTTGCCACCGTTTAATTGTGTCAAGATGGCCATTTCAATATTAGTTAACCCTTTGCGGTTATAAATAGGAGATGAGCTTTCAAGTTTAGCTTCTTCGAGCAAAGTTTTAACATTAAATTTTTCATTTATATTCTGATCTAGTGCTTGCGCAACAATCGGTGTAATAGATTCAGAATATTTAAAAAGTGAGTTTTTCGTAATATCGTCGTGTAACTGCGATATGGTTTCTAACAATAAGTTTTTAATCCATAAAGAACTTGTTTTTTTATCAAAATCTCTTATAATGTATGAAAGAGTTTTGTATTTTGGATTCAATGTTCCAAGCACACGCTGTACATGTTGTTTATCAAAAGATGTGGTATCATATTCAAGATCGACTTTGGCAAGCGATCCTAAAGGGTTTCTCACAAATGTTTTATAACGTTTTTGAGGTACATGTTTTTTTAATAAATGAAAAATTTTTTCTGCTGTCTGCGCGCGGATTGCAGAATCAAATTTATAAATTAATTGCACACCGCCACCAGTGACTCCTATCATTATAGGAGTAGGCATTTCGATTCCAGCTGCAGACATTGTGCTGTAAATAGAAGTATGTCCTATTAATGCTATAAATTTAGCCCACGGTTTTTCAAGATTTGCTAGATTAACTCTATTTTTACTGTTCTCAGCATACACATCAATATCGATAGCAATTGTGTCGGTAGATATAAAAGTTTCGCTACTGGGAGCATGTCCTTCAGCTATCTCGAATTCAGCCGCTGAAACTGAAATTCCATATTCTTCTCCGTATTGTGTATATCCATTTCTTATTAATTTCATAAGCTCATCAATTGAACGGATAGATTTTTTTAATGTGAATGTGCCGCTTGGAGTAAAAGCAACTGCTCTAACTGTTTTACCTTCATCCAATGTTTCATTATGCGCAACCAGCCACCATTCTCTGATATCTTGTTCGTTAAAATAATGATTGATTTGTTGATTCATAGTTCTAAGCTCCTTTGTGAAATATTATTTTAATGATTTCTATATTGTGGTTATACCAGGTTTTATTTTAAAGATTCATTAGTTGCTTTTATTTTAACTTAAAATATCTATATTCATATCAGATTATGAATTTTTTTCTAGCAAATAGAAAATAACAACCTTTCTAATAGCTTGTTACAGTTAGCAGAACCTATATGCAGAAAAACTTTTTTCTAGATATCATCCCGGTCTGATCTCATTGTTGCGATGGA
>Ga0256842_1000955_pt1 | contig 24759 bp, 24 predicted proteins | sample 4559240metaG_FD_185973 | JGI IMG/M metagenome (GOLD analysis project Ga0256842, IMG submission 185973) | Hydrothermal vent microbial communities from Guaymas Basin, Mexico - 4559-240 | ecosystem: Environmental > Aquatic > Marine > Hydrothermal vents | place: Mexico: Guaymas Basin | collected... | reverse complement strand
TTTTTCTCTGAAGAGACGGGTTGTCTTTTTTCAAATGGTGGAGGCGGCGGGAATCGAACCCGCGTCCGAAAATTTTTCACTTAAGGCTTCTACATGCTTAGTCTGCGTTTTTAAATTTAACCCGACGCAGCCCCCGCAGACAAGGTCTTGCGGCGGGCGATTCTGTTAAAGTCTCGCTGCTGAACCACAGACATGAACAGCAGCCAGCCTGCTAGCTTGACGTTTTTGCCGACCCGCAGGCACTGTCGACAAAAACGTTAGCAGTCTATGCTGCTAATGCGTACGAAACGTCTGAATCGGCGTTTGTATATAATGGGCTTTTTTACGGAGCCAGCCCACTCCGGCATGCAACCTTAGCTTCCAATCCCCGTCGAAACCTTGACGCCCCCCTTGGGTAAAATGTTGTCTGATTAAATAGCCGCTGTTACAACGTCATTGTGACACAAAATCGCGTCACTAACAAGAGTGTCTAACGATTATGCTTTATCTCTTTGGCGATTTCCCGTTCCGCCTGTTTGCGTTTTAGGGTTTCGCGTTTGTCGTGCAGTTTTTTGCCGCGTCCTACGCCGATTTCCAGCTTGGCACGGCTATCTTTAAAGTAGATTTTTGTCGGCACCAGGGTCAGCCCTTTTTCCTCCACCTTGCGAGTTAGTTTGGCGATCTCCGCTTTGTGCAGCAGCAGTTTGCGCACCCGGGTTGGATCGTGGTTTTCGCGGTTGCCCTGCTCGTAGGGGCTGATGTTCATGTTGTTGATGAACACCTCGCCGTTTTTGATGCGGCAGAACGATTCCTTGATATTCACATTGCCCAGACGCAGCGATTTTACCTCAGTGCCCTGCAACACGATACCGGCCTCGTATACTTCTTCGATAAAGTATTCGTGATAGGCTTTTTTGTTGGTGGCGATGATTTTGATACCCATAAAATTCAAGCCTTTATATCTGATGTATCGGTGGCGATTATTTCCACTATGCGCGCCAGCGACTGCTGGACAACGGCGCCGCGCCCCAGACGAAACACCGCCAAGGTACCTACCATAAACGTCGCGCCCATAAGTAAAGCCAGCAACGCCGCCGACAGGCCGACGGGCAGCAGGCTGGCGATGGCGTAGCCCAGCGCTAAACCAAGCAGCAACATTACAAAGGCGGTAATATACAGCACGGTGGCGGAATCGACAACAGGTGCGCTGGTCTCCACCTCTACACGCACCTTGTCACCAACGCGGGCGCAGGGAATATTGTCGGCATACAGGCGCCGCCCGCCTGACGTGGCGCTGCAGCACCCTCCGGCAGCGGCGCAACCGCTGCACGCTGCATCATCGACGCAGGCGACTACGGCAATGCGCCGCTCTCGCAGCTCAACCACTACGCCAACTTCGCTGAAGGTGGTCCGGCGCCGGCAGAGACGGGTAAACAGTTCTTTCCAGTGTTGCGGCGATGCTTCTATCATCTGTCTGACTCCTGCTCATCTTCTGTTGCCGCATCGGGGGCCAGGTAGCATCTGTCGCCGCCAATAAACACCTGTTCCACCTCGGCGCTGCGCGCGCCTTGGCATAAAAATGGATAGATGGCGTCGAGCTGCGGCAGTTTATCCGGCCTGAGCACCTGGAATGTAGCGGGAGCACCGGCGGCCAGGCTGCCGAGTCCATCGGCAGCAGCGCCATACAGGGCAGTGGCAGCATCTATGGTACACATGCGCAGCAATGTTGCGCAACCAAGATCGCCGCTGAACCAGTGCAGGGCAAACTCCATCTCGTCCCACAGCGATAACGTGGCATTGCTGGCCAGACTGTCGGTCCCCAGAGCCAGTGTCACCCCGGCATTGAGATAGTCCGCCGCCGGGGCGGTACCAACCTTGAGGGCGGCGTTGGAACGCGGGCACAGTACTACCGCACAACCGGCGGCAGCCACCCGGGCAATCTCGCTGCGATTTAGATGAACGCCATGCACCAGCGTGGTGGCATCATTCAAGCCACCGGCCCGTTCCAACATCTCCAGTGGTCGCTGACAGCGGCGCAGTGGCAGATATTCTTCCCAGCCGACAAAGGGATACAACTGTTGCGCCATGGGCCCGTCGACAGCGCTGAGCAGTTGCATTTCATCCTCTGATTCGGCCAGATGGATGGTGGTGCGCAAGTGGCGCACAGCGGCAAAGCGGCAGCACTGGCGCAGCAGCTCATCGCTCAAGGTATAGGGCGCATGGGGTGCCACCCCCCAGCAGTGGTGACCGCGCAGGTCACGACAGTCATCCACTTGCTGCAGCCGCTGCCCCACCCGTACGGCATCGTGACCGATGATCTCCACAAAGCTGCATCCGCCCAACACTGCGGCGCTGTGGGCACACAAATCCGGCACCGAGAGGATATCCCCCACCGTGGCGGTACCGGTGGCCAGAGACTGCCGCCAGCCGTCGTCCCAGGCGGCGCGATACTCCTGCGCTCCCGGCTTAAGAGCAATTTTGGCGCGGATAAGGCGGAGAATCCAGTCGGTAAAGCCTCCGCTCGCGGCAACGTCTTCACCGGCGGCGGCAAACCAGCGCGGCGCGTGGCTCAGTTCCAGATGGGTGTGGGCGTTGATAAAAGCGGGCAGTACAATGGCGTCACCAAAATCGTGGCACGGCAGCGCCGGATAGCGCCGTTGCAGCACGTCGGCACTGCCGACAGCGGTTATGCGCCCCTGCTCCACCAGCAGCGCCCCGTGTTCCAGCGGCGCGCTGCTGATCGGCACCATATAGCGGCTGCGATAGATGACAGCCACGGCGCTACAGTTCGTTGAGTACGTAATTGTTGTCGATGAGGCGGGTGGCACCAAAACGGACCGCCAGCAGAATAACCGCCTGCTCGTCCACCGTGTCCACGTCGCTCAAGGTGGCATCGTTGCAAATCTGGATATAGTCGATTTCAGCGTCCGCTTCCTGCTCAATGCGCCGACGCGCCATGGCAACAAGCGTTGCGGCATCGCGCTCACCGGCCCGCGCAGCCGCCCCCACCAGTCGAATGGCATCCACCAGCGCCAGCCCCTGCTGCCGCAGTTCTGCACTTAGATAGGTGTTGCGCGAGCTCATGGCCAGACCGTCATCCTCGCGCACGATGGGCAGCCCCACCACCTCCACCGGCATATTCAGATCGGCCACCATGCGGCGGATAACGCTGAGCTGCTGAAAATCCTTCATACCGAAATAGGCTTTATGCGGCTGCACAATGTTAAACAACTTGCACACTACGGTGGTTACGCCGTCAAAATGCCCCGGCCTGCTGGCGCCGCACAGATTTTCGCTCAGCCGCGCCACATGCACGGTGGTGGCCGCCTCGGCGCTGTACATGGAATCCGCCGTGGGTGTAAACACCATATCCACCCCGGCGGCCTGCGCCAGGGCGAAATCGCGCTGCAGATCGCGCGGGTAACTGTCAAAATCCTCGTTGGGGCCAAATTGGGTGGGATTGACAAATATGGACAACACCAGCACATCCGCCTCGGCACGCCCCCGCTCCACCAAACTGAGATGGCCGCGATGCAGATAGCCCATGGTGGGGACAAAGGCGATACTCTTGCCCGCCGCACGCAGTTCCAGGGCGCGACGCTGCATTTCATCTACACAATCGATAATTTCCATGGTCAAACCAGCTACTTGAAGGAGTGTTCCTCGGAGGGGAAAACGCCGCTGCGCACCTCGCTGAGATATTCACCGATGGCAGCACCGATAACCGGTGCCAGATTGGCGTATACCTTGACAAATTTGGGCGAGTATTTCTCACACAAACCGAGAATATCGTGGATTACCAACACCTGACCGGAACAATTGACCCCGGCGCCGATACCAATGGTGGGAATAGACAACGCCGCAGTGATCTGCCGCGCCAGATCGGCGGGAATACCCTCCAGCACCAGCGCAAACGCGCCAGCCTGCTCCACCGCTTTGGCGTCGGCCAGCAGTTGCTGCGCCTGTTTATCACGCCGCCCCTGCACCTTGTAGCCGCCCATGCGATGAATCGACTGCGGCGTAAGACCGATATGCCCCACCACCGGAATATCCATGTTGACAATGGCGGCGATGGTGGCGGCCATATTGGTACCGCCCTCAAGTTTAACAGCGTGGGCACCACCATTTTTGATCAGCCGCCCGGCGTTGAGACACGCCTCACGCTCATCTATCTGATAAGATAAAAACGGCATGTCCGCCACTACCAGCGCCTGCTGCGTGCCACGCACCACTGCCCTGGTGTGGTAGAGAATATCCTCCATGGTTACCGGCAGGGTGTTGTCGTATCCGGCCACTACGCAACCAACGGAATCTCCCACCAGAATCATGTCCACCCCCTGCTGATCCATGAGGCGGGCAAAGGGATAATCGTAGGCGGTCAGCATGGTGATTTTGTCGCCGTTGGCGTACATATTCTGAATGTCTAGTACAGTTTTCTGTTTGTTCATTTGATTATCTATCCTGTTGATATTACTGAAATAGCACGCCCAATGCGCGGCAGGCATACTGCCTGTAACACAGGGCGCGCCATCACGTCAAACCAAAAGCGCAAAATCAGCTTCCCAGCCGCTCCAGTTGCTCCAGCACCACCACATAGGGATGGAAATTGAGGGTGTCTTTATCGGACAGCTGAGCGCTCAGCCGCTTGTAGCGCTGGAAGGCACTGCGCTGTGCCGACAGCAATTTATCGAGATTACCGCTGTAATCCTGCAATACCCGCTGCGCCAGCTGCACGATGCAGTGATTGAAACGTGTTTCCAGCATGTGGCGGGTCATCCGGTCCCAGCGGTCGTGCTGGGGCACCTGAGCCATGGTGGCAAAGATGCCGTCGAGGGAGAAGCGGGCGCGTACTTCGTTGAGAGTGTGCGCCACCGGATACAGCTCTCCGCCGCAGCGGGCGGTAAGCACCACCAGCGCCAGCAGATTTTCCATGTGCGGCAGCACCGCCAGCGCCTGCGCCGTCGCCGCGTCCAGACCGTGCTGTTCCAGCTCGGCGCGGTACTGCTGGCACTGTTCCCACTGCTCCGCTTCGACAATACCGCTCAGGGCGGCACTGTATTCCTGGGCACTGGCACGCAACTGCGGCAACCGCTCCAGATCCAACATGGAACGGTCGTGGCTGAAAGCCCAGTCGCACATGGCGGCAATAGCGTCTTCAATCGCCTGTAACCACTGATACTGCTGCGCACTGGGCACCTTGTTGTCGAGGGCGGCAATAGCCTGACGCAGAGCATCGGCGTTAAGCACCTGGTTAAACTGGATATGCGCCAGCGCCGCCGTCGACCACGACACATCGTAGCGCCGCGCCATGCGGAAACAGAACGCCGCCCCAGCCTGATCGACCACACGGTTGGTGATCATGGTGGCAATAATTTCGCGCCGCAGAGGATGTTCGCTATAGTAGCGGCCAAACTGTTGCGCCAGCGGCTGAGGAAAATAATCGCGCAGAATAGCGGCGATAACTTCGTTGTCCAGCGCCTCGGTAGCCGGATCCTCCAGCAGCTCGCGATACAGATGCATCTTGCTGTAAGCCATCAGAATAGACAACTCCGGCCGCGTGTAACCACCGCTGCGCGCCAGCACCTCCTTGGCTTTGGGCAGCGCTTCACTGGCGCGGTTGAGCAATCCCACCGCCACCAGCCGCGCCGACAAATCGACAAACTGCTCGCAATCGCGCTGGTTGCGCAAAGTATCCAGACTCAGGCACAGGCTCTGACCGTAGTTGTTGGCCAGCACCAGTTGGCACACCTCGTCGGTAACTTCACCCAGAATCCGGTCGCGCTCATCGTAGTCGGCAACAATCCCGGCCTCGATAAGATGCTGCATGAAAATTTTGAGATTTACTTCGTGGTCGGAACAATCCACTCCAGCGGAATTGTGCACCGCGTCGGTATCGATACGGCCACCGCTTAGGGCATACTCAATGCGCGCCAGTTGGGTCAGGCCGAGGTTGCCGCCTTCGCCGACCACCTTGGCACGCAGTTGATTGCCGTCGATGCGCAGGGCATCGTTAGCGCGATCACCGGCATCCTCGTGCTTCTCGCTCGAAGCTTTGACATAAGTGCCGATACCGCCGTTCCACAGCAGATCAACCTCAGCCTTGAGCAGCAGTTGAATCAAGCTGTCGCCGTCGAGGGTTTCGTGGCGCACGCCCAACCACTGCTGCACCTGTGGCGACAGGGGGATTTCCTTGGCATCGCGCTCAAACACCCCGCCACCGGCGGAAATAAGTTCCCGGTTGTAATCACTCCACGACGAACGGGGCAGATTGAACAGGCGCTGGCGCTCCTGGAAGCTGCTTTCCGGGTCTGGATCGGGATCGAGGAAAATATGCAGATGGTTGAAGGCCGCCTGCAGACGGATTTTGCGTGACAGCAGCATACCGTTGCCGAACACGTCTCCACTCATATCGCCGATACCGATAACGGTAAACGGCTCCTCCTGAATGTCGATACCCATTTCGCGGAAATGGCGCTGCACACACACCCAGGCGCCACGGGCGGTAATGCCCAGCGCTTTATGATCGTAACCGCGTGAGCCGCCGCTGGCAAAACCGTCGCCAAGCCAGAACTTGTATTCGGCACTGACGGCGTTGGCGGTATCGGGCAGATGGGCGGTTCCCTTGTCGGCAGCCACCACCAGATACGGATCGGGAGAATCATAGCTGACGATATCCGCCGCCGGCACGATGTTGCCGCCGACACGATTGTCAGTCAAATCGAGCAGACCGCGCATCAGGGTCTGGTAAGCACGTTTTGACAACGCCATCCCTTCGTCACGGCTGGAATAGCTGTCCTTGACAATGAAACCGCCTTTGGAACCCACCGGGACAATCAGGGCGTTTTTAGTCATCTGAGTCTTCATCAGACCGAGAATCTCGGTGCGAAAATCGTCAGGACGGTCGGACCAGCGGATACCGCCGCGCGCCACCATCCCGCCACGCAGATGAATCCCCTCCATGCGGGCGTTGTGGACATAAATCTCGTACAGCGGCCGCGGCACCGGCATCTCGGTGATACCGATGGCGCTGATCTTGAACGAAAAGAAATAGTCGGCGCTGTTTTTGCGCTTGTAGAAGTTGCTGCGCACGCTGGAATCGATAAGGTTGAACATCAGGCGCAAAATGCGATCCTCGTTGACATCCTCCACCTCTTCCAGCGCCGCGATCAGCTCCATACGCGCCGGCATCAACGCCTGTTCCTCGCGCACCATAACGTCGTTCCAGCGCTCGTCGGGCTGGAAACGGGCGGCAAAGTAATCGTACAACGCCTGAGCCGAACGTGGATTATTGGTCAAGGCGCAGGCGACGGTTTTTTTGGTAAACGGCGAGCCAAGTTGAAAATAATAGTTGCGATAACCGCGAAAGATGTCGATCTGCTGCCAATCCAGCGTGGTGGACACCAGCAGTTTGTTGAGATAGTCGTTCTCGGCATCACCACGGCGCAAAGCGTACAAAGCCGCTACAAGGCGCTGTTTCATATCGAGCAGCGCCGTAGCGTGTCCGGTATCGTTAAGCACGCCAAAGCTCTTTATATACAACTCGTTACCTTCAACAGTTAAGGTAAAATCTATCTCGTCGATAATCTTCAGATCGAGATTGACCAGCAATGGCATCAACTCGTTTAGATAGCTGTGGCGCGTGCTGTAAAACTGCAGTCGCAGCGCCGCGCCCCCCTCTTCTTCCGGCCCCCACAAATCGATCTGCTCGACACCACTGTCGAGCAGGCGCTCTAAATTGGCGATATCATCAAGGCAGAACTGCGCCGGGATACGGGCGCGGTATTCGTTACAAAAAGCGTTTTCGTAACGGTGCCACAAACGCATCCCCTCTTCCACGCCGTAGTTGCGTACCAGCAGCTGGCTCACCTTACGCTGCCAGGTTTTCAGCAGCGCCGTCAGATCGTTGCCCAGATCCTCCAGCGTTACATCGGGCAAAGGACCGGTGTAGTTGATGTTGATCTGCAGCATATAATACTCATGCCCGAACTGCAGTACGTTAGTATTGAGCACTGCGCCGTCAAAGTGAGCGCCCAGCGCATCTTCAATTTTTTTGAAATCGGCGTTGGGGCTTAACGTGCGCGGCACAATAAGCAGCAGCGACAGGTTGCTCAGCTCGTTATCCAGCGCCACAATACGCACGCTATCGTGATTGAAATACAACAGCGACTTGATAATCTCATCCAATTGCGCCGGAGCGATAAAAAACAGATCCGGTTTGGGAAAAGTGGCCAGCAGCTCTTCGGTTTTACGGTAATCGTAACTGCACGGCGCAATGGCCAGCCGCTCCAACGCCTGACTGATCTTGCCGCGCAGGGCTGGTACATCCAGCGCTGAACCCAATTGCGCCTCGGGCCGGTACAGACCATAGAACAGATGATCGATAGCCCCATTGGCGCTGTTCTCGCGCAGACGGATTTCAACATATTCTTCATCGCGCCATACCGGGCTCATAACGCCGCTGTCGCGCACCAGCAGGCGATTCTGCCGACTGACACAGCGCCGCACCAGCTCGTCGCACTCAAGCAACGGCCCGCACACCAGCGGCGGCAAACCGTTAAACGCATCCGACAACCCCAGGGCGGCAGCCGCATCTACATCCAGCTCGGCACTATCGCCGCTGCCACGCAGCAGCAGTTTACGGTATACCAGCGGCACAAAATTATCCTGAGTCAGCCACTGCCAGAAACTGGCACCATCGTCATCATCCAGCAGCGTTTGCCCAGCGTGCAGCCGTTCGATCATTTTAATATTATCGCGGCTTAATGCCACCACTTCGCGCAGGGTGGTATCGATAGCGGCCAGTTTTGCGGCGCAGCGCGCTCCCGATTCCACCTGCACAATCATCAGCGATTCGTCGGCGCACTCCCGTTTGGCGTCACTGATAGCGCCAAGTTCTCCCTGCTCGGAGCGACTTACACTCAGACACAAATGCGCCACCACGCACCATTCCACGTGCTGCCGTTTGAGAAACAGCGACAACGAGTCGAACAGAAACGGCGCATCGGAACAATTGCACAACAGAAAACCGCAGTTGCGCTCGGGATAATCGACAAAACGACTGTTGACCTCCTGCTCGCGCCGGGCCATAAAACAGGCCAGCTCGGCGATAAAATCGGCCAGGCGTTCACGATCGAGATAGACCAGACTGCCGGGAAACGAATGCCTACTCAGCAGTTCCACCAACGCCTGCCCCACCGGCATCAGTTCCGGCTCCAGACGTTGCTGCAGCGGCTGCTGCAATTCTGACAGGTGTTGCTGAAACACTTGAACACTGTTGTGCAGACTTGATCTTCCTACAGTTTTCATGGCGTCCTCATAAAAGTGATGATGTGATGGCAAAAACCCGGCGCGACACCCGGCAACGGCACATCGCCGCCGCAGACTCAGGATTTATCCATACTAAAACAGCTGATAATCTTTGACAAGGTGGAACTGGTCAATACAATCAGTGAGAACAATATCCAGGATGGCTCTCGCAAAAACAAGTAAGATGGTTAAGCAAAAATTTCGTTCCTCATGGCAAAAGTGGTTGTTCAAGGGTGAAGACACACATATTGTGTGTCAAAATTTTGAACAAACGCTTATAACACAGGTGGACGAACTTTTTGCGCCGCCATCAAACTATGCAACAACAATTGCGACGGATAGGTTTTTACTCGCGCCGTCACCATCACTTTGCTATATTGCACCAGTTCGAGCAACTGTCGACATTTAACCTACAACAAGATTTTTCGATGCGACAAGGAGTTAGCCAGAACCATGTTCAATAAGCTTTCTATCGACGATATCGACATCACCGGGCGGCGGGTATTCTGCCGGGTAGATTTTAATGTTCCCCTCGACGACAACTGCGCCATCACCGACACCACCCGCATTGACGCCGCCATGCCCACCATAAGGGCGATTATCGAGCGCGGCGGCAAGCTGATTCTCGCCTCCCACCTCGGTCGCCCCAAGGGGCAGGTCAAAGAGAAGCTTAGCCTGGCTCCGGCGGGCAGCTATCTGGCGGAGCAACTGGGCAAGCCGGTGGTAATGGCCAACGACTGCATCGGCAGCGAGGTGGAAAAACTCGCCGCTGCCCTGAATAACGGCGAGGTACTGCTGCTGGAAAACCTGCGTTTCCACGCTGGTGAGGAAAAAAACGACCCTGCCTTTTGCGCCGCGCTGGCCAAATTGGCCGAAGTATATGTAAACGATGCCTTTGGCACCGCCCACCGCGCCCACGCCTCCACTACCGGTATAGCTCGTCTGCTGCAACCGGCGGCGGCCGGGTATCTGATGGCCAGAGAGCTGCAATACCTCGGCGCCGCCCTGGAACAGCCACAACGGCCGTTTGTCGCCATTTTGGGCGGGGCGAAAATCAGCGACAAAATCCTGGTGATAGAGAAACTGCTCGACAAGGTAGACGCGCTGCTCATCGGCGGCGGCATGGCCTATACTTTTCTTAAAGCTCAGGGTTTTCAGGTAGGTAAATCATTGGTGGAAGGCGATCAGTTACAACTGGCCACCGACCTGTTGCGCCAGGCAGAAGAGAAAAATGTGCGTCTGCTGTTACCCGACGATCATGTAACGGCAGAGGAATTTTCCGCCACCGCCGCGCCCGCCACCTGCACCAACGATGATTTTCCCGCTGAACGCATGGGGCTGGATATCGGCCCGAACACCCGCCAGCGCTACGCTGGTGAGATTACCACTGCGGCCACCGTGGTGTGGAACGGCCCCATGGGCGTGTTTGAGTTTTCTGCTTATGCCGCCGGTACGCTGGCAATAGCCACGGCTCTGGCCGAAAGCGACGCCTTGTCCATCATCGGCGGTGGCGATTCGGTGGCGGCAGTCAACCAGGCCGGACTCAGTGACAAGATGACTCACATCTCCACCGGCGGCGGTGCCTCGCTGGAGTTTCTGGAAGGGAAAATCCTGCCCGGCGTCGCGGCGTTGAGCGATAAACAGTAACTGTCAGCAACCTGTATACAAAAAGGGATTGAAGCGATGCGCAAACCGTTTATAGCCGGCAACTGGAAACTGCACAACACCATAGCCGAGGCACGTGCCCTGGCCGGAAGTTTATGTACCAGCGTCGGCAACAAAGAAGATGTGGAAATTGTCATTGCGCCGGTGTTCACCGCCCTGGCTGCCGTTAGTGCCGTGTGCGCCGACAGCAATATCAAAGTGGCGGCACAAAACTGCCACTGCATCGACAGCGGCGCCTTTACCGGCGAAGTATCCGCCCCACTGCTGGCCGATGTCGGCTGTAAATACGTCATCATCGGTCATTCGGAACGCCGCCAACTGTTCCGCGAAAGCAACGATTTTATCAACGCCAAGGTATTTGCCGCCCTCAAGGCCGGGCTCAGTGTTATTGTGTGCGTAGGCGAAACGCTGGAACAACGCGAAGACGGCAGTCTGTTCGATGTGATCAGCGCGCAGGTAAACTCCGCCCTTAACGAGATCAGCACCGCGCAGATGGAGCAGGTGGTTATCGCCTACGAACCGGTATGGGCCATCGGCACCGGCAAAACCGCCAGTAGCGACGAAGCGGAGGAGGTACACGCCTTCATCCGCGGCCTTTTGGGTGGCCGCTATTGCGCCGCTGTGGCCGCCGCAACCCGCATCATCTACGGCGGCAGTGTCAAACCGGACAACATCGGCGAACTCATGGCGCAGGAAAACATCGACGGCGCCCTGGTCGGCGGTGCCAGCCTGAAGGCTGATGACTTCAGCGCCATTGTCAATTACACGAAAACGCTGAAGGTTGTCAGTTAACGGAAAACATCCTTGTCAACTGTGCTGCGGATGTGCTACGTTTGCTCGCTCGTATTTTCAGCCTAGGAGCCTGTCGGGCTTTGCGGATCGAAGCGAAAAATCGACTGGTCGAGGACAGATTTTTGCTCGTTTGAAGGCTAATAGCCGTAGCTATTGGTCGAAAAGGAGCGGAAATATGCACCGGCCAGACGGTTTTGCAGCCGATTACATGGAAAGTCCGACAGGCTCCTAGATAACAGTAATTCAGGAGAATCAAGGAATAACATGATTACCTTTCTGCTAACCGTACATGTAATTGTAAGCATTGCTCTGATTATCATCGTTCTGCTGCAGGCCGGCAAAGGCGCCGAGGCTGGCGCATCCTTCGGCGGCGGTGCCAGCCAGACTGTATTCGGCGCTTCCGGCGGACGCACCTTTATGAGCAAACTCACCACCATGGTGGCGGCCGTATTCATGCTCACCAGCATGTCTCTCACCTATTTCTACGGCAAACCGGGCAGCGACAGCATGATGCCGGACCAGGTACAACTAACCCAGCCCCAAAAGGCACAGAACGCCGCAGCGCCAACCCAGACCGCGCAGCAAGCTGGTGAAAAGGCGCAACAGGCAGCAGAAAAAGCAAAATAATTTGCCGTAGTCAAACGATTCTTCTGTTGACACAGGCAGGAGAAATCAGTATAAAAACCGTGCCCGTGCCGAAGTGGTGGAACTGGTAGACACGCCATCTTGAGGGGGTGGTGACCAATTGGTCGTGCGAGTTCGATTCTCGCCTTCGGCACCAGATTAAAAAACAAAAAAGCTTCCGGAATTCCGGAAGCTTTTTTTATTTTTCAACTCCACCCAGTAACCGCAGCGCTGCTTCACTGCTGGTATAACTCATACGGTAACAATCAGCCCGCTCAACCACGGCAACAATCGCCTGCACATCAGCAAAAGTAAGCACGCGCTGAGATGATCCAGACAAACACAACTGGCGCAAGGTTTCAGTTTTTGATACTGGCACCAGTTCATCAGTACCATCGGCACAGTAATGGGGAAACACTATACTGCCAACGGGCGCCGCGGTCGCCAGCGGTAAAATAGTGTCGCTATCCAGCGACAGATAACGAATGCGCTTACCATCGGGACGCAGCCACTCCTGCTGATCAGGCAAATCAGGATAGATAGCAGCCAGATGATCAACCGCGCCCGATTTAACACTGAGCGGCAGCGGCACAGCAACAACACTGTGATCAACAAGGGACACAGCCGCCAGTTCGTCGCTGAACAGTTGCCAGCCATCAGCAGCCAGCACAGCACTCAGGGTTGTTTTTCCCCGTCCGGAAGGTGCCGGAAACAAAAACGCAACGCCATCACGCACCATTACTGCGGCGTGAAACAGCATACAATCATGTAAATTATCGACAACCTGGCGAAACAATATAGTGGTCAGCACCGGCAGCAGAAACCGCTCCGGAACAACGGGAGTGCAACTGTATCCGTTAACACCGCATATCCAGCCGTTGGCGCCCTGGCGCAACACACTTATTTCCAGGTGAGCGCCCCGCGCCGCCAGAGACTGGAGCACATGGGCATACAGCAACGCGAACCGCGCGGCCACAGAAGGTTGCTGGCTGCGCATACACACCGTGGCAGCAGCGCCAAAGCAACGCTCATATTCCCATTTGTCAGGCTCCACATGGGGCATTGCGACTCGACGTTCCAACACGCCATCTACTTCGGCCCGGGTATCCGCCATCTGGGGACAGCCGCCCTGCAGTAACCCCTCAGCAGCAAAACCGCCAAGCGCTATATCAAGATTCTGTTCCGCCTGCTCAGGTGTCAAAGAAAAAGCGCCTGCGATTATCGCAAGCGCTTCAGCTCTGCCGCTGTTGCTCTTTATAAGATGCCACACCGTTGCGGCGCATTCATTAACAAACCATACCCGCTCGCCACCGGCCCAGAACAGTACCGCCCCCTCCGAAAAAGGGGCCACATCAACCGGAACCGACGGCTTGGGCAACATTGTACCGCTAATCGTCCCGCTGCGTTGGCAGACCATCGCCGTTAAACCAATCAATCAAATTCCCATCATCGTGGCCACCATGGCCAAAACTTACGCACGCAGACGCTTTATTTACCAGCATGGCAGTGATCACCGGGGTAGCGCAAGCTGCATAGGCGCTCTTTCGCATAAACTCCCGCCGTCCCCTGTCTACCGCAGCAGGCAGACTCTCCTCCATCTTCTCGCTGTGCTTATCCTGCATCACCATCTCCGAAAAATTTGCTGTTATCCTTTTCCACTCTAATCATCGCACTAACTTAAACCACGCTTATTATTAAAAGTCAAGCGCAAAAATGACGCATTTTGGCGCGACTGCGCCCACTTAGCAGTTTTTTTAGCATACAGATCACACGAACGGGAACATGCTCAACGCCGCGTGCATAACAAACATTATCCCAGGCCCAGTACGGCAGGTTGAGATAATAGTAAACTGTCACCACCATGGGCGGCTTGCGGCGCAGCGCATTGACGACACTAAGGATCCGCCGACAGTGCCAACGTTCCATCTGCCCGGTCGCCATGGCAACAGTTACTGGCAGCATGGGCTGCGCCAGAGCCACATAGATATTGCTCTGGCGGGCAAAACCGTGCTCACTGCTCCATGCTCGCCACTGCGGCCACGACAACCGGGAAGAGTAACAACTGCACAAGGCGGCAAATTCGGCCATCTGTCGCAATGACACCGTACCACGAATAAACTCACCATCGGGAACAAGGGCATGCACACAATTATGCATTATGCGCCACTGCGGGCTCAGCAGCGCCACAGCCGTCCCATCTAGGCGGGCAGGAACGATATTTTCCCACGCCTGCTCAACAGGCAGTAAGCGGCCGCAACGATATCCGCCCACTTTAAAATGCAATTCCACAACAACCTTTTTTTGTGGATGATAAAACGCTGGCAGATGATGGTGTCGTTCATCTGTTATGCTACCGTCAAAAACAATGGTGGAGTTTTCGTCTTTCACAAACCCCAACCCGGTCAGGATTTCAACAGCAGTGCCAATATCTTCCCGGCGCACCATAATATCGGCATCACTCATAATACGCGCACCGTCGTCGCCGTATAGATTGTCGCACAGCGCGGCAGCACCTTTGAGCAGTACTAGCTGCACCTTAGCTGCCGCACAGGCGACTGCAATGTCACCCAGCAGCGCACGCAAAATACTGTTGCGCTCGGCGTTGGCCTGATGCAGATGACGCAGGTAATCCTGCAACTCCTGCGGCAATACAGCGAGCAGTCCATCGTCACGCAGGCGGCAAAACCACAGCGGCGTACACAACTGTACATTGGCCATGTAGAGCAGCTTTTTCCACTTTATCCTGTCCTGCTCAATCAGACTACGCAATACAGCTATTTGCTCCGCACTCTTGTCCGGAGCCAGAAATGCTGCCAACAGGCGGTAATAATCACCCACTGCGGCAAAATTGGCCGCATCCGTCTCCGGTTTCATCAGCTATCCATTTCCAAATTGGAATGGTCGCCCACACTCATTTTGCGTGCCGCACCACGGATTGTCACCTCGTCACCGATAATGGAACTATCCAGCACAACATTTTTGATAACACTGTCGCTGTTAACAATGGAATCGCTTATTACGCACTGCTCAAGGTTACAGCCAGCGGCAACTGAAACATTGGGACCGAGTACACAGTTACGCACCACGGCGCCGGTACCGATATGCACCGGCTCGATCAGCACCGAGTTTTCCAGCTTACCGTGGTTGTGATGGCGTTCTTTGAGCAGGTAGCGGTTGGTCTCCAGCAGGGTCTCCGGCTTGCCGCAATCGAGCCAGGCATCGATCTGCGGCGCCAGCAGACGCTTACCATCGTTGATCATACGCATAAACACCGCAGGCAGATAATACTCCCCTTTCACCGTCTCCCCATCGTCGATACACTTACGCAGATAATCCATAAACAGACAGCCATCTTTCAGATAATACAAGCCAACCTGTGCCAGGCGCGAAATCGGCTTATCCGGCTTTTCCACCATCTCTACAATGACACCGTCACGCACCACATTTACGCCGAAGCGCTGATAATCTTCCACCTCGTGAGAATAGATCAGACCGTCAGCATCAGCGCATAACTGCGCTATCGCCGCTAAATCGGTAACAAAGATGGTGTCGTTAAACACCACCAGAACATCATCACCGTCGGCAATATGTTCCCGGGCCAGAAATACCGCGTGTGCCGGGCCAAGTCGTTGTTTCTGCACCACATAATGGCAGCGCAGATGGGGGAACTTATGCGCCATGAAATCCTTGATCTGCTCACCATTGTCATCGACGATAAAAATATACTCACACTCACCACACATTTGCAGCCGCGACACGATATGCTCCAGCACCGTTTTTCCCGCTACACTCACCAACGATTTTGCCTTGGCATGAGTATGCGGCCGCAACCGCGTCCCCTTACCGGCCACCGGCAGAATAATCTTCATCAGAACCGCCTCCAATAAATTTTAATAATCGTAACTTCAGCAAGCATATTTTAAGTTGTTACATGCAGAAGTCAAACGGGAAAATAATATTGTAACGTTCCATGCCCGGAATTACCCCACTGGACATACTCTTTTCACAACAGCGTTGAAATTTATGCAGCAACAAAGTTATTTACGGCGCACTGAGGAACTGGTGCGTCTGCGGAATAATGCGGACATCGGTGAGGAAAGTAGTCATAAGTTGTTGACATTGCAACAGCCGCATGGCGCTTACGGCACTGCGACCATTACTGGTTAACGGCTGGATAATCACCGTTACCTGCGGCGCGGTGGCTGCCATCAGGCGGGTAGCTTGTTCCAGTTCAGCATCGGTGGTAGCCGGGCCGATTACCAATTTTACCGCGCAGTTTACCTTTGCAGCCAGGCGGAGAAAATCGCCGTGCTGTACCCACGGCGTTGGCGCCGCAGTTACCGACTCCAGCTTGATATCCATACTCACCCAGCGCAGCCACGGCAGTACCCGCTCCAGCTCGGCTGCCAGGGTACCGTTGGTTTCCAGCTGTACCGGCACCAGAGCAGTCAATTGCGGCAGCAGTTTTTCCAAAACGGCGGCGTGCAGCAGCGGCTCGCCACCGGTGATGGAACATGAATGATGTGGTGTGGCGGTTAGCAAACCCGTTACCGCCGTCATCACTTGAGCGATTTGCAACGGGTTGTCAAGCCGGTACGGCGCAATACTGCAACCGCCGCAATACACGTTGCAGTGCGGCCCGCAATCACAGGCGGTATCGCAATAGGCGCAGTTAAGGTTGCAACCGGCCAGGCGGATAAACACCTGCCGCCGCCCCACCAGAGTTCCCTCCCCCTGCAGAGAGGAAAATATTTCGCTGACGGGCACCTCAGTCACGGCTGTAACTGGCACAGGCGTTATCCGACTCCCACACATTGACGCTGGCAACGGTTACATTGCCGGTGTTCAGCTTTTGTTCCAGTTGCTCAAACAGAAATCGGGCGATATGTTCCGACGACGGACTGCAATCTTTAAACGGCTCCAGCTCGTTAAGATACTTGTGATCAAGCTGACCGAGCAGCTCCCTGGTCTGTTTTTTAAGGATTTTAAAATCGATACCCAAGCCAGCGGCATTGAGCTCGCGCGCGCTGACGATTACCTCCACCTTCCAGTTATGGCCATGGAGATTTTCGCAGTCACCGGCGTAATTGATGAGATTGTGAGCGGCGGCAAAACTGGTTATTATCTTAAGATGATACATTAAGTTTTAATCCTTATCATATTATTTTTCAGGAGGTTATCTCTTCTTCGTCCTCACTGGAAACAGGATTGCCAGCGATACGGTACTCTTCATCCGCCCAGGAACCTAGATCGATCATTTTACAGCGTTCGGAACAGAACGGCCGCCACTTATTATCGTGCCAGTGGGTAGTTTTTTTACATCGGGGACAAGTTATTTCCATTACAGGCAACCTTATGGAGATTTTTTTGCTGTGTAGTCGGCAATCTCTGTGGTAAAAATTCGGGTTGACTTCACAACCACACAGGATATTGCCATGACCGATATAGCCGCTTCCGTACGCGAATTTCTCGACCTGACGGTGACCGATGTCACAGCCGAGATCGCTCTCGACCGCCATTGCGCCGCACTGCTCAAACAATTCCACCAGCAACTGCTAGCCGAGGGGATAGACGCCCTGGAAGCGGGCAGCGCCGCCCACGGCGCCGATTATTTCAGCCGCGATTTCGCTGTCGGCCACTGTCGCCGCCATCCGGCAGATATCGACGCCGGGGCGATACGCGCCTTTGCCGGCCACTGGTATATCACCAGAAATCTGGAGCCGAACCTGGAGGAGTTAAGCGCCATTTTGCAGGGAGTGTCGCTGTTTTATACCTTTTTACACCAGCACAGCGTTATTGACGACGATCATCTGGAGCAGGCGCGGGCGCACTGCTGCGCCCTGGACTACTACCGCGAGCGCATCGACAGTTTCTGGGAACTGGACCCTGACGGCTACAACCGCTGGTGCACAGATTGCCCGTTACCGCCGCAGAGGTAGCGACACAGACAGTTTTTCAACGCCCTGTCAGCGACCAAGCATAATTCCCAGCTTTTCTGCGGCGACAACCATTTCGCCATCGGGGTCAACCAGATTCAGCGCCCCCACCGCTTCAGCGATGGTGGTGGATTCCACCGTCCGCCCGCGCAGGGAAACCATGCGACCGAACTCACCAGCGGCGATGAGATCCACCGCCTTGACGCCAAAACGCGAGCCGAGAATGCGATCAAAAGGCGACGGCGAACCGCCACGCTGCAGATGCCCCAACACCACGGTGCGCACATCCATATCCAGACATTCACTCAACTGCTGCGCCACCTGCTGGCCGATACCACCCAGCCGTTCCACACCGGTGCGATTGACTCCTTTGGTAATTTTGCCGCCATCGCAGGCAAAGGCACCTTCGGCCACCACAACAATGGAAAAACGGCTGCCACGCTGCTTACGCGCCATTATCGCCGCACATACTTTGTCTATAGCGTAGGGAATCTCAGGAATGAGAATAACGTCGGCTCCCCCGGCGATACCAGATTCCAGGGCAATCCAGCCAGCGTCACGGCCCATCACCTCCACCACCATGGCACGGTGATGGCTTTCGGCAGTGGTATGCAGCCGATCCAGCGCTTCGGTCACCACGCCGACGGCGGTGTTGTAACCAAAGGTAACATCGGTAGCCTTAAGGTCGTTGTCGATGGTCTTGGGCACACCGACAATATTCACCCCCAGCTCAAACAGACGCTGCGCAATCTTGAGAGTTCCGTCGCCACCGACAGCAATCATGGCATCAGCGCCCAAAGCGTTGAAGTTCTCCACCACTTTGGCAGAAACATCCACCAGCTCGATGCGGCCATCTTTTTCCACCGGATAGTGGAGAGGGTCGCCGCGATTGCTGGTACCGAGAATGGTACCGCCAAGCTGCAGAATGCCGCGCACCGCCTTGCGATCCAGCTGGCGCACCCGACCATGGGTAAGCAGACCGTCAAAGCCGTCTTCTATCCCCAACACGCGCCAGCCGCGACTGGTGGCGGAGCGCACTACGCCGCGGATAACGGCATTGAGACCGGGGCAGTCACCGCCACCGGTAAGCATTGCAATGGTCTTTGCCATACTACCTCCTTTATCTGGCAATCACAGCCACTGCTCAACGTGGTTTAGTGGCAATGGCCAGTTTGCGAAAACCGGCATCACGGGCGGCGTCCATCACCTCTACCACCCGGCCATGGTATGATTGTTTATCGGCCATGAGTACAAAGGTGGTTTTAGCGGCACGAGATGAGAAACCAGCCAGGTAGCGTTTAAGCTGCGCCAGTTTCATCTCCTTTTTATCGACACTTATCCGCCCGTCTTTATTCAGATACACCTTGACCTGTTTGGGCGCACTGATCTGCTTTTTGGCACTGGAACGCGGCAGATTGATATCGATCCCCTGTGAATCGACAAAGGTGGTCGATATCATAAAAAAGATCAGCAGCAGAAAAACCACGTCCACCATGGGGGTGAGATCAACACGCACCTCGTCGTGCTGTTTACGCCGGAATGCCATGGCTCCTACTCACTGCCACCGGTACCGTCGGCAGCAAGGAGATCGACCATCTGCATGGCATAGATCTCCATATGATCGCTGACATTGTCGGCACGGCTGGTAAGGTATTTATGCAGCAAAATAGTAGGGATAGCCACCGCCATACCCGCCGCCGTGGTGATAAGCGCCTCGGAAATACCCGCTCCGAGGGTGGCGGGAGTGCCTACTCCCTGCAACGACAGTTGCGTAAACGCCTTGATCATCCCCAGCACGGTACCGAGCAGACCAAGCAGCGGTGAAATGGTGGCGATGGTGCCCAGCAGCCCCAGATAGCGGTACAAGGTGGCACTGTGACGTGAGCCGACCTCTTCCACCAGGGTTTTAAGATGGATACGCGGCGCGCCGGCAGCCTTGAGTGCCACGGTAAAAATCCCGGCCAGCATATCGTCGCGACTCTCACACAGCGCCAGCGCTTCTACAATGTGTTTACGCCGTACCAGCGCTTCCACCTCGCGGCTGAGCTGCTCGGAGCTGTGCTGCAAGCCACGAAACACCCACAAACGCTCAAAAAATATCCCCAGCCCCAGCACCGAACACAACAGGATCGGATACATGAGGGCGCCGCCCTTGAAAAAAATATCCAGCAGGCTGGAACTGTCCATCCCGATTACGCCTCAGCTCCGGAGTCTTTTTTATCATCCCTCTTCTGCTCTTCCACCGGCTGTTCTTCCGGCGGTGCCGACACATTATCGCTACCAACTTCAGCAACCTGCTCCCCGGCTGGTGCCGCGGGCAGTTCGATAACAGTATTTTCCGCGACAGTTTCTGTTTCAATCTCGGCGTCGGGAATCTCCTCCTTGACATCGTTATCAACGGGCGGCGGAGTTGTCACAGAAGTTGCTTCCGGTGCTACTGCTGCTGCAGAAGGAACATCAGCATCTTTCTTTTTATCCTTCTTTTTAGCTTTCTTCTCTTTTTTGGCTTTTTTACCGGCCACCGGCGCCGCATCACCTTGCAGTTCTCCCTTGATCTGCAAAGTTTTCAGTTGATGCTTCAACTGGACATTTTTAATGGTAGTACCAAAGGCACCGGCAATCATCCCCAGCACAAAAGTGGTTATCAGCAGCAGGCCCAACGGAATTTGGGGGGTAATATAGTGGTAGATGGTTACAGTTACCTGAGCCGGATTATCGAGACTGAATTTGAAAACCACCGCCAGGATTATCAGTGCAAAAAACATTTTGACAAACTTCATTGTGTTAGCTCCCCCTTGTAAATTATGGAATTTTGCATATTTCAGTTTAACAAACTTATTTATTGCGCCGCATATCGTCAATATTGACTATTTCCGCCCGCAATTGCTCACCCACATGGAGCAGCGCTACCGAATGCCACGGCGCCGAACGCCGATCTCCGGCACTGCCTGGATTAACCAGCAACACATCACCATGCTGCTCACAATATGGATAATGACTGTGACCATACACAATACAATCGACATCTTTATCAGCAAAACGCTCCATTACGCGATTTGGCAAATCGTTGCCGCTACCCCAGCCGTGGATGAGCCCAATCCGCTTACCGAACATGGTTACTGTCCGCCACATGGGCGTCTCTACACAGTCCACGTCGCAATTGCCGCGTACGGCATAAAACGGCACCGGGGCAAACAGGTGTTCCACACCGGGATGGAGCATATCACCGGCGTGCAGAACAGCATCAACACCGTTAAATGGATTGGCCAGCAACCACTCAACCAACTCACGGCCATGTCGTGGTGATGCGAAATGTGTGTCAGCTATCAGGCCAATTGTGTGTTCTGCCATTTACGTCGCATCTCCCCTGTCATTTACGTCTGCCTTACGGTACGCAAACGCAGCGCTGATAATATCAATTCGTGCGAAAAACTACAGCTATTTTCTTGACTGGCGCGATAAATTACGCCACGATTGGCGCCAGTCGCGCGACCTGCCGACTGTTGACAGCGGCATCCGGCACACAAACCGGCTCACCACCTGCTGCGACACCATCATCAATCAAGGGGTTATATGTTGCAAGAAAGTGCCAATATCACCTACTGGATCGCCTTCAGCGCCGGGCTGCTATCGTTCTTTTCTCCCTGTGTCCTGCCGCTGATTCCATCATTTATCACTTACATCACCGGTATTTCATTTAACGATTTAAAGCAGGATCAGCAGGATGCCAAAACACGCTGGCTGGTGATGAGCCACTGTCTGGCTTTTATTACCGGCTTTACCGCCGTGTTTATCGCCCTGGGCGCCATTGCCGGGCTGGCGTCGTTTTCGGTGCAGAACATCATGGCCGAAGGGTTGATATGGCTGCAGCGCGGCGGTGGCCTGATGGTGTTCCTGTTCGGTATCCACATGACCGGCCTGTTCCACTTCGGTGTGCTGCTGGGTGACAAACGGGTTACCATCAGCAACAAACCCAGCGGGTACTTTGGCAGTTTTATCGTCGGCGTGGCTTTTTCCGCCGGCTGGACCCCGTGCATCGGCCCGATTTTGAGTGCCATTCTGATGCTGGCGGCGGGCACTTCCAACGACACCGCCCACGGCATTGCCCTGCTCAGCGTCTATTCCGCCGGACTGGCCATTCCGTTCCTCCTCAGCGGCCTGCTGTTCCACAGCTTTCTCAAGTTTTTCAACCGCTTCAAAAAGCATATCCGCATGATTGAAATCGCCACCGGGGTGATGATGATTGTGGTGGGTATCCTGCTGTTTTTTAATCTGTTTGCCGATTTATCCAGCTATCTGTATATGTTCCTGCCACTGGAATAGCACACGCCAACAGCAAAGACGCTGCATACAGCGTCTTAAGCAGATACAACAACGCCGCTGACAGCACTTCTGTCAACGGCGTTGTTAATTACTACATTATCAGCAGTTACAGCGCATCGGCAACGCTGCCGGCAAGCGCCAGACACTTTTCGATATCTTCATCGGTGGGATTGAACTGCCAGCGCACCCCGGGGGCGGCCAGTTTGTAGCGCAGCCCTTTAAGGCGCTGTTCCAGCAGTTCCACCGCCTCACCGCTCCAGCCGTAGGCACCGTAAACAGCGGCCAGTTTTTTCTTGGGTGCCACCGCAGACAACAAGCGCAGCGCCTGCCACACCGGCGGCCCGGCATCGCGATTAATAGTGGCAGCGCCGACCATCAGAGCATCGCAGCGTTCCAGCTCAGCCATAAACTCCTCTTCATTCATGTCGATGGCGGAAAAACGCACCACAGTGCAGCCGCGCTGTTCCAGCACCTCTTTTATGCGATCACCCATGGCGCGAACAGTGCCGTGAGGCGAATGCTCCAGCATGATAACGCGCTTCTCGCCCGACTGCTCATCCACATACGCCCACTTATGATACAACTCCACCATCTGCGCCACATCATTGCGCCGTACCGGGCCGTGGGACGGACAGATTGTTTTCACGCCGACACCGTCGAGCTTTGCCAGTGCATTGCGCACGTTGGCTTTAAACGGACGGATAATGGTGTCGAAATAAAATTTGGCATCATAGACCAGCAATTCCTGATCTTCGATCTCATCGCTAAAAATCAGCCCCTGCTGCGGGCAGTGGTGAGCACCGAAGGCGTCACATGAAAACAACACCTGATCCTCCACCAGATAAGTAAGCATGGTATCGGGCCAGTGCAGAAACGGCGCCACCACAAACTTGAGAGTACGTCCACCGATATCCAGTGTTTCGCCATCCTTTACCGCATGGCAGTTAAACTCGCGGTTAAGCTGCTGACGCAAAAACAGTTGCGCCGATTTGGATGAATACACCTGGATATTCGGATTCTGCTCCAGCAACATGGCAATACTGCCGGAATGATCGTGCTCGGTGTGGTTGGAAACTATAATATCTATATCCTCCACCGCACATATCGCGCCAAGGCGCTGGATAAAATCAGCGTAAAAGTGATCTTCCACCGTATCTATAAGTACGGTTTTTTCGCTACCTTTAATCAAATAGGAATTAAACGTCGTCCCGCTCTGAGTGGGATACAATTCATCAAATACGTCCATTCCAGGATTGTACACACCAACCCAATCAACCCCAGCCAAAACATTTATCGGTTGCATAAACAAATTACCTTTCGTCAGTTAAAAACGTTACCTTCACCATCTGGCCGATGAGAATCACACCGGATAATTCATAGCGAGCCATCCAAGCTCACTATGACAGCGCGGCACTATTTATAACTCTATTAGTAAACTATTGCAACAACTTATTTTCCATCCGATAAAACAATCTGGTTCATTATAAAAATATCTAACAACCGCAACCGCAGTTATGGCACAACTGCGCGCCGTCAACAGGCGGAATACTTTCGGGCGAAAATGCCACCCGCCGCGCCCCTTTACGCACATCTTCAAGCAGATCGGCGTTGACGCTGGCACCGATGAGCTGAGCCAGAGGCAGACTGGCGATGCCATCGTGTAGAGAGCGCAGGCGCACACTGTTAAGCAGGTCGGCATAACCGTTGATGCGCAGCGTGATGTTGGGCTCGTGCTGATACTCAAACTTGACCCCGGCAGCGGACAATTCACTGTTGAGAGCAGCAAACATCTCCCGCAGTTTGCTTTCTTCCAATTCGTACTTCCACTCACCGGCAAAATCACGCGCGTAAAATATTACCGTTACTGTTTTCACACTTCCTCCAACACAACCACCACACTCAAAGACAGGCGTCAGCCCCAGAGCAGGTGTCTGTCGCCCGGACGGCGACAGCCAAGCACCCATGGACGGGTTCAAGCGGCCTGCGGCGGGGATGATGCCTGACCGCTCCCCCCCCTCTACAACTGATGAATCCACTCCGTATCTCCGCAACCGTGGCGCAACACCTCAATATTATCATCACACAGGCTTATCACCGTAGACGGCTCACCGCTGATCATTCCACCATCCACCAC
>Ga0256842_1000954_pt1 | contig 24777 bp, 19 predicted proteins | sample 4559240metaG_FD_185973 | JGI IMG/M metagenome (GOLD analysis project Ga0256842, IMG submission 185973) | Hydrothermal vent microbial communities from Guaymas Basin, Mexico - 4559-240 | ecosystem: Environmental > Aquatic > Marine > Hydrothermal vents | place: Mexico: Guaymas Basin | collected... | reverse complement strand
CAATGATTAAAGCATTCAGAAAATTTAATAAGGTTAATAAAAAGAGAAGAGTTTATGTTGATTTTCATCATATAAATACTGATATAAAATTTAAAAGACTTAGGCATGAGCAGAAAAATAATCGTTAAAGTACCCCCTATATCTGTTAATAAGTGTTGGCAGGGGCGTAGGTTTAAATCAAAGGTATACAAGCAGTGGGGGCTTGATGTGGCTACAATGCTTATAAGTGAGAAGCCTTTTACGGAGATGAAGGAGTGGATAGTGGTTGATCTGGAATTTTATATAAAAAACTTTCAGAGGGCGGATGCTGATAATATGATAAAACCAATTCTTGATTCACTTACGCATGCAAAGGTGATATTAGATGATAGATATATAAAAAGGGTGTCTTCTGAAAAATGGAAGGTCTCAAGCAAAGAGGATGAGAGAATAATTATTAAAATAAGCAAATATGCAGTATAATGTCACTGAGATAGTTGATAATGGTGTCCAAAAGGCTGAGGATGTCGAGGGGATGACTAAAAGGCAAAATAAGGGGAGTGTTAAGGATATGCTTAGAGAAGCACGTAATCCTAAGGCTAGGCACGTACTAAGAAAGATATTAAGAAAATTATAATAATAACAAAAAACATTATGAGTGATTACGCAGGAGCAAAGACTCTGAACGAAATGAGAGAAATCATGGCAAAGGCAGGAGTTAAATGGGTTAATCTGTCTAGTGCCGACAAAGCTATCTTTAAAAAGCTTAAAGATATGAGAGGGGCTGCTACGGCTGTTAAGGCTGAGGAAATTGCAGATGACACGAGTAAACCTGTCGAGGAGGTTATAGAAGCCGTGAAGAGTTCAGAGGAGGCAAAGGAGATTGCAGCAAAGGTTAAAAAACAATCTACCGCTGTTGATTACAATGATCTTAAAAATGGGATTATGGATGAATTGTTCAAAAAGAATCTAGATGGGAGATTCCGATCAAACTTGAGACGTATGATTAAAACTAGCATAGCTAAAAAGGAGGAACTTATTAAGATGCTACATGAATTAATTGATCTTGCTAGAAGCGGGACTGATAAAGGAGAAATTAGAAAATTTATAAAAAAAATCGATGCTTAAACCAATAAACGGAAACATTATAGTTAAAAAAGAAGACAATGAGTTGGATAACTCAGGGTTCATAACAAGTGTGGACTCTAATGCAAAATTCTCAAGGGGTGAGGTTATCGCTTCTGATAGCGATGTTATCAAGGTGGGTGATATTGCCGTATTTGCAAAGTATGCTCTTGACACTGCTGGAGATAGTTTTATCATTCACAGTTCCGATGTCTTTGCCGTAGAAGATAAAAAATAACAAAATAAAACATGAGTGATAGGACCTTTGTAGTACCATTTAAGCCGAGGGAATACCAGAAGCCTTTGATTGAGTTTATGTTGGCCGGGGGGAAGAGAGCTTTTGCCATGTGGCATCGGCGTGCAGGTAAAGATTTTACTATGTTTAATCTAATGGTACGTCTTGCCGTTGAGAGGGTTGGAATATATTATTATTTCCTGCCTACATATTCACAGGGTAAAAAAATAATATGGGATGGGATGACTAATGATGGGCTGCGTTTTGTTGATTGTATCCCAAAGGAATTTGTAGAAAGCATGAACTCTCAGGAATTGAAGATAACCTTAAAGAATGGCAGTCTTATACAGATAATTGGGACAGACCGTTTTGATTCGGTTCGAGGAACAAACCCAGTTGGTTGCGTATTCTCTGAGTACGCCTTTCAGGACCCAAGGGCTTTTGCGGTTGTTTCTCCTATCTTGAGAGCTAATGGTGGTTGGGCTATTTTTAATAGTTGTGTTGTTGCTGATACTTTGATTTTAGGGAGGAATGGTTTTGAGAGAATAGGTAGAAATTTACCACAGGGGTACACGGACATAAATGAAGATTATTTTGGGCTTGATAATGAGTTTCATACTGCTGAACAATATTATGTTGCAGGAGAGAGGAATACGCTTGTTATTACGACTAAGTCTGGGTACGAAATAGAATGCACACCAGAGCATAAACTCTGGAATGGGCATCAATGGGTGCGTGCTGATAAATGGAAGATTGGGGACTCAGTGGCAATACAGCGAGGACAAAATGTATTCGGTGATTTTGTCCCAGATTTGCCAAGTTTAAATGAGTTTAGAAAAAGTAAAAACAAGGATACAGACTATGAGGATGGGTTCTCAGAAGACTTCTTTTATGAGGCTGGTCTTATCCTAGGAGATGGGTATATTAATTATAAGGGTGGATATGTTGTTGTTACAACCAATGATAAAGAGACAGTGAATTTCTTGTTAAGCAGGGGGTATGAAAGAGATTTTGATGATTTACATTATAGAAAGTGTAGTAAGTATCATGTGCAAAAACTTCAAGCGATTGGGTTTGAAAAACTGCTTGCGAAAAACAAGGTTATTCCAGAGGGGGTGTTGTCCTTGTCTAAGCGTTTTCAGTCGGCTTTTATATCTGGATATTTTGATGCTGATGGATGTGCAGACACTAGGGGAAGGGTTCTGTCCTCATCTGCCAGCAAGAAACTCACAAAGGACTTGCAAGTTATTCTGTTGAATTATGGGATTGTTGCTAAGTATCAAACTGGGATTACACCACCAACTAAAAAGGTAAAGGTGTCTTCTAGATATTATAGGCTTGAAATTGATGGGTATAGTGCATATCTATTCCATGAACATATAGGGTTTAGATTGAGTAGAAAATCAGATAGGAAAGTCCTATTGTCTGAGTCTGCAATGAAGTATTATGGTGATGTTGTTAAGGTAAATAAGAGTGCGTTGTTTGAGGCTGCAAAGAAGACCAAGGATTATTATATAAAACATCAGGGGAATGGTGTTATCTCATATAGGAAATTAAAAACTTTAAAAACTAACGAGTTCGATAAGGTTATATCCGATAATTTTTATTATGATGAAATTGTTTCAATTTCAGGATCAAGGAATTGTGTTTATGATTTTGTTATTCCAGATACTCATTCGTTTTTTTCTAATGGATTTATAAGTCACAATACGCCAAACGGGAAAAACCACTTCTACAAGATGGCTCAGGTTGCAAAGGATAATCCAGATTGGTTTTATCAGAAGCTCACATGGAGGGATACAGGGTTTTTAACAGAAGATGATATTCAAAAGGAGAGGGATAGTGGTATGTTGCCAGCAATGATTGAGCAAGAATATTCGTGTTCCTTTGAGGTTGGTGCTGTTGGTGCGTATTATGTTGATCAGATCCAGAAGATGCGAGTAGAGGATAGGATTTGTCATGTTCCATATGACCCTACAAAGAAGGTTTCTGTCTATACGGATATTGGGAAACATGATAGTAGCGTGTTTATCTTCGTACAGAGTAATGGGAAGGAAATTCACGTTATAGACCATATGGCTTCAAATGGGAAAGATGTTGGAGAATATGTATATATGCTTAATAAGAGGGGGTATATCTATGATACGTTGTGGTTTCCTCATGATGGGGAACACAAGAAGTTTGGGATGAAAAGGACAGTTCGTGAACAATTTCAGGATGCTGGATTTAGAACCAATTATATAAGAAAAGGGCAGAGTGATAAGCAGGAGGGCATTCAGGTTACAAGGGCTAGGTTCAAGGATATCTGGATAGATGAGAAAAAGAATGAAGACTTAATCCTTGCCTTAGAGAATTATCAAAAAGAATACGACCCTATAAAAAAGGTGTTTAAGGACAAGCCTTTACATGATTGGACTTCTGATTATGCAGACGCATTCAGGTATATGTGTATTGCACACGATCCAGATAGGTCAGAAAGAAAGAGTAGATCTATGTCACCTTTATTTCAAAAGAGGAAACCTAAGGGACTTAGATTTAGTGGTCGCAGGTTTGACAAGCCGTGGGAAAGGAAAATAAAGTTTTGACGGAAGGGGTAAAAGTTTTATAATAAGTATAGATTAAAATAAATATATATGATTACGCTTACAGAACTTGATATAAAAAAGAGATGGCAAGGTGCTTATATGGCAAAGATAGATGAGAACGAGCGTGCAAAAAACGCTTATATATGGCTGTATGCTTACGAGAAACATCTAAAAGAGGGTGAGTCTTGGGATTCATCATATAGATTGCCAGAGCAACAAGGGTATGTTAACAGGAGATATAATAATTTCATGGAAGCGTTGCCAGAAGCTAAGTTTGTTGGAAAGGGAGCTATACCAATGCAGGCGGCAGTTGATAAATATGTCAATCAGTCAAACTTGCAAAGAGAGAAAATGCATATGATGCTTGAGGTAGCAGCGACTGGGACTGGTGCTATATTTATTCAGCCAGTTGAATATATAAAAGAGATAAGGGGGGCAAAGCCTAAGTTGATGTATAAAGGGCTGTCTGCTGAGGCGGTTGCGTGGAGGAATCTATTCCCAACGCCAGGGGTTAAAAATATCCATGACCATACAGGTCAGAACTTTTGTCCGTATATATTCAGGGTTAAGATATATACATATGACACTTTTAAGAGAATTGCTGAGGGGCATAAGTGGATGAATGTTGGCGATATCAAGGCTGGAGCTTGGGGTGAATATAATGTTTGGGGTGATAATACGTTCGTTACTGAGCATGAGGCTGAGGAAACTGCTAATGAGGGTGATGCCTTTGTTACTGTCCTAGAGTATTGGGATCAGGAGCTAGACATGTTTGAGATATATGGTAGTGGCGGAGTCCACTTGTACTCGTCAAAGGATGGTATCCCATATTCTCACAAGATGTTGCCGTTCCATGTGTATAGGAACACTGCAAGACTTGACTCTGTAAATGGTATTGGAGAGATTGAAAAATCACTCCCATATGATCTGTTTAGAGAGCGTTCTTTAAACCTTGGTATGAAAGGTGCGGAATTGGCTCTACAACCTGCAATGGTGGTTGATGGTGATATAGATTTTAACACAGAGGAGAATGAGCTAGATATTGGAGCTGTCTTTACAACTAGGGGGCTTTCTGGGGGTAGGTTGCAGGATCACATAATGCCTTTAGTTATCCCAGATGGGTTTAGTATGAATGTTCAAAACTTGTTAAAAGTTTTAGAGGATAGTCGAATGTCAGTTATGGCAGATGATCCAGTATCGACATATAGCCGACCAGACCAGCTTGCTACTCAGATAATGGCTAAGACTAAGAATTTAAATAAGGATATAGATAGTAATGCGAAAATGAATCTGTATGATTCTGAGAAGTATTTAATGTTGCAGATTGCCTCTTTTGTTAAGAATGAGTTCAGTGCTTCATATAAGAAAGATGGGCGTGTCGTAAGGGCTAGTGTTAAGGTTAGTGGATATAACGTAGTCCAGACTGACAAAGACGCTACTGCTAAATTTACAAAAGAAGATGGCGTGAGTGGAGAGTTCTATCTTAATGATAATATGAAACTTGAGCTTGAGGAAACAGAATTAGAGATGATCTCAGCAATTAAGGATGATGAATTAAAGAGGGATAGGACTGAGAAATTGATGGTCCTAACTAATAATATAATGCAAACACAGGCTTCTCTTGCACAGTTCGCACCACAATTAATTCCAGAAATGTTTGGAGACATGAGGGTTGATGAGTTATTAAAGGTGCAGGCTAAGGAATTAGGATTAAGTAATGAATTAGCTGATATATTCCCAGTTATTAAAAGAGAAGGATACCAGATTGACGCAATCACCGCAGAGCATGAACAAATACTTGCTGGAATCACACCGCCTATTAGGAGTGATGAGGATTCAGAGAGTGAGCTTGATGCACATATGGAATTCAATAATAGTAACTTCTTTAAGAAGAATGCTACGGATGCTGCTAAGAAAGCGGCTAAGGAACATATAATATTAACAATGCAAAATGTTCAATTACAAAACGAAACGCCTGTCGAGGAACGTCAGCAAAAAGCTGCGGAAAGAAAGCGAAAACTTTCAGGGGGCAAATTTGAAGCTCCTCAGAACGTGGGCGGAGAAGCGGCTGGAGGAGAGCAAGGATATAGTCCTCAACCACAAGCTGGAAGCCCAATGGGATAGAGGGTATGCCTCGGGTCAAATGTCAATATTGAAGACTTTGATAGTTGATCTAAGGGCAATGGAAAAGGCAATCGACAATAAGGAAAGAAGAGCGATGGAGGAAAAAGTTGAGGGCAAAAGGTTCTCGAAACTCCTTAAAAGGATGACACCTTAATGTTCTGGGTGATGTACTCAACTTGGGAGTACACCCCCTGGGTATTAATGTATAATATTCGGACACATATATCGTAACCATTTTTAAATGGATGAGAAACAAGCTAAGGTCGAACAACCAGATGGAGTTAAATTTGAGGTTGTAGACGATGTTGTAACGCCGGGGGCGAAAGCCGTTGAGCAGGACGACAAAGGTGGGAAAGCACCAGTTACTCCAGTAGTTGATGGGAAAACCGTTAATGAGGGGGGGGACAAAGCTCCAGCTGAAAAAATTAGCAAGTTGAAGGAGAGCAAGATGGCTTTTGCCAAAAATCTAATTGAACTAGCTAAGACAAGTACTGTCGCACAGGAAAAGGTGAAGGAAATGATTGAAAGCGATGTCGGAACAAGCGATTATCTAAAAACAAAATTCCCAGACACATACGCAAGTATAATTACAGGGAAGAAGGTTGAGGAGAAAGTTGAAGCCAATGATATCAATCTCGCTGAGATAGAAGAAAAGGCTAGGGTTAAAGCTAAATTGGAGTTATATAAGGAGCAATTAGATGCTGCAAATGTAAGTGCAATGAAAGCCAAGGCTGTTGAACTAGGCTTTACCAGTGAGGAATATGCCGTATTTGAGTCAAATGTTAATGCCCTAGGTATTGACAGATTGGAAGACGCTGCTCTACTTGTTAATAGAGACAAGTTCATAGCACAATCTAATACTGCGTATAATCCAATAAGCTCTGGAACTCAGGCTCCTGCACCAAATGTTGAGACAGTTAAGTTCTCTAGGAAGTTTGCAGAAATGGCTGAGGCTTCTGGGCAAGATCTAACTGCTCTTGCTGCACAAAAAAGACGGTTTGATAAAATGTCTGATGGTAATACATTAATCCTTGAAGGACTTAATGACTAACCAAAATCAAAATGGACTTTAAATTAATAGGTACACTGAACGGTGAATCTACAACAGGAGTTGTAAAAGATGTTAAAGCTGGGGCGGTTGCTTCAATCGCTATTGGTGATCTAGTTATCCCAGATGATGGGAATGATGGATATGTTCGAAAGGTGGCTAATGGGGAAAATTCTACAACAGCTACTCGTGTATATATTGCTACTTCAAACTCAAGCGATACTGCAAGTGCAGATGGAACAGTTGAATTGGTAACTGCACCAGGAATGATCCTTGAGGGGACTGCTACTACTAAGGCAAACTTAGCACAAGGTGTAATTGACACAAAAGTTACCGTAGACGTAGCTGCTGGGGTGATCACAATTGATGAAGACGATACTACAAATGGATTCTTACGAATTCGTAGACCAGCTGGCGGAGCTGCAAACTTTGACACTACAAACGGTGTTATAGAAGTTATCGCTAACTAGAACAATAAAAATATTTAACAAAATTTTACAATGGCAACTACTACAAAACTGCATCCAGATGAAATAGATTTATTATCACGAGGGGTGTTTGAAACAGGATACAAAACATACGTACCAACAGGGAAAGAAATCTTTAACACAGTATCTCCAGAAAGATTACATGAAAAAGAAACTATCGGAGCAATCGACGGTAGCATAGATGAAATGGCTGAGGGAGAAGTTTATAGCGAAACTCCAATTAGAGAAATAGGGAGTATGACTTTCACTTCTGTACAATACGGAAAGAAAGCAGGTGTATCTCTACTTACTCAAGAGTTTTCAAACTTCGGTATGTCAATGAAAGCTATGAACAGATTGGGTTACAATGCACGATACAAACAAGATGCTCTATTGGCTGCTGTGATTAATGGTGCACATAATGAGACTACAACTTACGATGGTGAGTACTTGCTATCTGCTACTCATCTAATTGCTGATAATGCTGCTCAAATTCAAGGTAATCTTATAACAGGGGCTTTATCGCCAGAGAAGATTAATGAGATGTATGTTAAATTAAGTCAAATGAAAGATCATGGTGGACTTATCATGCCTTTACAAGAAGCTGTATTGTTAGTACCAAGAGCTCTTGCAATGAACGCATGGCAATTCTTAAATTCGCCAAATTCTCCAACTGATTCTAATAATAATAGAAATTTCGTTAACTCTCTTAATATTAAGATTGTTATTTGGGATCAACTGGACCAAGCTTCTGCATTTGCATATTATATGCTAACGCCTAAGGCTTTCCATTCTCTAACTGCATATCAAAAAACTGCTCCATCTTTAAGTATGTACGTTGACGATTCAAATGATAACTTATTTGAAAAAGTTAGATTCGTACAAACACAAGGTGCTGCTGATTATTTCGGTATTGTTGGATCACAAGGTTAAACAACTTAGGGGGGTGAGATTCCCCCCTCTATATATATAATAAAAAATTAAAAATGCCTACAATAACAACAACAGGTAACGATCAGAAATTGTATTTGAAAGAGGATTTTAATGGACAAACGATAAGCTTACTTAGCTCAGGAGGACCAACTTTCTATTTGGAAGTTAATGAGGACTCTGATTTTGATAGTTTGGCTATAAGAACTGCAGAGGCTTCTATTGTGACTTCTGCACAATCTGGGAACACATATACAGTTGCAGACGGAACACTGTTCAGGATAGGGGAAACTGTGCCAGTTTTAGATTCAGCAAGTGAACACAAGGGGGCGATACGAATAGATTCAATAAGTGGGAATGTTTTAACATATTCACCTGTTAATGATTCTGATTTTGAGGCTGTTTCTGGAGATATCTTACTTCTAAGACGTGATACGCTAATATCTGAGGATGCTATTTCTGTAATAGCTACTAATAGATTTAAATATCTATTGGTTAACTCTGGTAGTGCTAATGTTGATCTGGTTGCTGAGGTTATGTACACAGGAGTAAAAAAAAAATTCTAAGCAGGGGGTGTAAATTCCCAAAAGCTGGTTTACAAGCCGTATACCTCAATAAGAAAGCACCAGAGGGGGTAACGGTTTTTAATGAGTACACAAAAGAGTCAAAAGGAATCATGACACATTATGGTGTGTTTGATGGTTCTGCATATGGATTAGTTGATACAACTGATTTTTTACAAACTTCTACTGAATTAGATTTTAAATTTATAATTCGTCCCGCTGATTTATCAATTGGGGTTGTTCAAGGTGTGTTTGGTCAAATGTCTAATGGTGGTGGTGCTTATTCATTTAGTGTACGAGTTAATTCAAGTGGTGCATTATCTATGTTCGCAAGTGAGAATGGTGTGGATTTTGAGATTGCCGAGTTTGCAACAGGTCTAGTTAATGGTGAGTTATACACAGTGATAGGGTCTTTTAATGCTGGTGTGTGTAATATTAATGTTAATGGTGTTGATTACCCAAAGGTTACTTTGCCAACAATTACAACTTTATTTGACAGTCAGGTTAACCCATCTATTGGGACACGTGATAGTGATAATACGTATCCATTCTATGGTGAAATATATTATATCAAAATGGGTACTGCAGAATTCACATTTGACGACGACTATGGCACTACAACATTAAAGAACACTGGCACAGGAGCAGATGCAGCACTTTCAGGTGCTACTTTAGACGATTTCTGGCAAACTGATTATTCTGGAACTGTTGAAGTTAAAAATGGGTATGGTGTGTTTGATAATACTTGTTATGTTGAGGGGGATACGTCACCTATACATAATGGAACAAACTTTGATTTTCATTTCATTATGAAATTAGGGTTTAATGATGATTACGAAGTTCCATTTTCAAAATATATAAGTGATGTAAACGGTGAGATATTGTTTTTTACCTACACATCTACTGGTTCAAATAACCTATACCTCATTTTGGTTGATAGTGCTGGAACGCAAGAGCAGAAAACTATATTGACTGGTCTTGAGGCTAATACTTGGATTGACTTGCAAGGTAATTTTAATGCAGGGGTGTTAACATATACCTTGAATGGTGGAGCTGAACAAACTGTTAATTATAGTATAACTGATGTAAAAACAAATAGTACATCTAAGACAACACTGGGGCATACTGATAATGTGGCTTATGATGATTATTTCACTGGTGAAATAGCTTATGCTAAAGTTGGTTCTAAAACATTCGACTTCACAGAACAAACAGGGTTAACTGTTAACGGTGCTGATATAATTAATTACTACGACGGTTTCTGGCAATCGGCTAATGCTAAATTGGTTCAATCTTTTTGTGGGGAATTCGATGGCTCAGCTAAAATGCTTGTTAGTGATTTAGTTGGTACTGAGACTGTAATTAGCTCTGGGGGTACATCTGTTCCAACGATAGCTAACGGAGAGATAACTTTCACTGCTGGGACATGCTGGGAGCTAAGGCTTTCTAGTGGACATGTGTTCGCAATGAGTGAGGGTGCAGGGGGTACATTGTTTAATACTGGAACGGCAGGTGGTGACGCTACATTATCAGGTGCTACACTTAGTGATTTCTGGAGTGGAAGACAAGATGTATACCATTATAATATGCTTAATGGATTTAGTAGTGTGGCAATAACAACTTCGGCACATGGGTTAACTGATATTGTACCGTCTGAAAATACAAAACTTGAAGTTGTATGTTCAATTACAAATGAAGGACAAGGCGTTGTTTTGGGCGCATACACCTCTGATGAGTCTGGTAGATATTATGTGGCGGTATATAATGACTCCTTTGTTTTAGGTTGGGGGAATGAATCTTTTGTTGGCAGAAATGGCACGGTTGCTTTTGATACGAAAGTCCACACGTTCTTGATTGAAAATGGTAGTTTATATGTCGATGGTGTTTTGTCAGACACAAATACTGGTACTTGGTCAGGAACAAATACTGAAGTTTTATCTGTTGGCGGTGTTTATTCGGTTGCAAAAAGGGACATGACTGTTTATTTGGTTAGAATTTGGGAAAATAATGTGCTGGTGGCAGATTATAATTTTCATAGTGGTATAAAAAATGGATTTTATGATTCGATTAGTGGGGGTAAATTAACGAAATCTGGTACTTCGATATATTATCCAGCAATACCAGCTTTGACTAATTTGTTAGACATAAAAAACTATCCACTAACTAATCCCGCTAATAGATGGCATAATGGGGCAGAGACTGGAATACAATTATCTCCATTATATCAAGATATTCAAGATAGTGTTCTGATTGCTAGTTTAACAAACAATAAATCGTTAGAATGGATTAATAATGATACTAAAATTCGTGATGCAAACATTGTAACAACTGGAACGAGTATAGTAGAGAAAGTAGCTGCTGGGACAAGGTTATATGCACCAGACGGAGATTATGTTTTATATAATTTTATGTCTACTAAAACAATAGACGAAAATAAAACGTATAAATATTATATAGTAATAGAAGAATTCTCAGGGAGTGGATATGCTACAATATATTTAGGCGGTCAATATGTTAAATTAGAGGTTGTCGGAATTGTATCAGGCAGTGTAGTAGCAAGTAGTACTGGGAATGTTATTGAAATTAAACGTTCAGGTGTTGTGGATATTACAATCTCTAAGATAGTCGTGTGGGAAGATGGGGCTATACCGCCATTATTCTATGAAGAAATGGAAGAAGATTTCAGCAACAAGCATCAAGTAATGATGAACATGGAAGACAAGAAACACAGAAAATTAGTGATGTATGACACACCTCAAACGGCAGAGAATATGACAAAAATTATAAAATGTATAAATAAATAATATTAACATAACAACAAACCCATGATTGAATACATCAAAGTACCGTTAGAAGAAGCAAATGCAGTGGCAACAATCCCTGAAAAGTTTGCAGAACTACCAGGGTTAACAATCGATCCAGAAGCTGATCCACGTGAATACCTGAATTACACTGTTATAGACGATTCCAGTTACGTAGTGAAAGGTATATATGATTTAGTTAACAAGAACCGTCTAACAACGTCTAGTGAAGAGGAATTAGCATTGTGGGATGAAGTTATGGAAGAAAATCCTAATTGGAAAATTGTAAATTCATTACCACAACAAGATGAAATTGCATTATAGAGAGCTTACAGATGGACAAAAAGCAAGTTTATGCAATGGGTGTGGAGGGGGCAAATATGCCCTCTTCATTCCAAACTTTATCTTCCTAGCAGATTGTTGCCAACATGACTTTTATTATTGGAGAGGTGGAAATCTATGGGATAAGATTAGAGGAGATTATTGGTTCTATTATTACATGTTGTGTGACGTTTGGAGAGTGGATAAATACTATTTGAGAATATTTTATTTCCTAATGTCAACTGTATATTATATAATGGTATCAGTATTTGGAATATTCTTCTTTAATTGGGGAAAACAGAGGACTATATCAGATTTAACAAAAATAACAAATGGATAACGCAATTAATATGGCTGAAAGGATAACTGCAGTCGAGGAAAAGGTTAAAAGTATGAAGGAGTACAACACGAAAGAGCATAAAGAGCTTAGGGATGCGGTCCTTAGGATTGAAGCCACTTTGGCTAACATCTTTGATAAGCTTGACAAGAGGTACGCTAGTAAGGAGGTTGAGATAGCTATGAAGAGATTAAATTGGATGATAATCTTGGCGGTCTTGGGCGGGATTTTGTCACTAGTAATAATTAAGTAACAAGAATAATATATGTCTACATATAATACGTATAATGATAATTTAGAAAATAGGATAGCAAATACTTCCGAGGTTTTCTTTGATGAAGCCATGAAGAAAACTGCTATAAATGAGAGCATATCTTCTATTGCACAGATGTATTCTTTGCCAGAATTGCAATACAGAACGACAATAGATATAGATGCAAATGGAGAGGCTGACGTGCCTGCTGATATGATGAAAATGATTAGGTTGTGGGACGAGAGTGCTACGACAGGGGTTGCGACCAATAAGTATGAGTACATTGATCCGTTAAGCATGGACGATACATCTCCTACAAGTGCGTACTTCTGGACAATCGACAATGCGGTTGGAGGTACAGACAGGAAGATTATAGTGCGACCAGTTGTCGCTAAGACTTTACAAATAAGATACTACAAATTCCCAACTGAGCTATCTGATTCGACTGATGACAGTGGGCTATCTCCAATCTGGGATGAGGCAGTTGTAGCTGGTGCTGTATACCGTGTGTATGAGAATGCGGGGAGATATAATGAGGCAATGGGTTATAAAGAATTCTTCATGACTGCAGTGAGGCGAGCGTGGAATTACGCAAGAAATGTTGGAGGGGTAAAGGAGAATAAGAAAGTTAAGTCAATATACTCAAGGAAAAGACTACTTGGATAACAATATACAATGAGAATACTAAGAATAAACAATTTTAAAGGGATAAAGGTTGATGTTGATCCTCGTGTGCTTGAGCCTAATAGAGATGATACAGGCAAGGCTGACGCAGTTGGAATGAACAATATGGAAACTAACAAGGAGGGGGCGTTAATCACCTCTCCGGGGTATGAATTGGTTGCGGATGCTGGAGCGGGTGCAATTAAATTTTTACTTAATTATGAAAAAACACCAGAGGACAAGTTCTTAATCGTAGTACGTGATGATCAGATGTACTACCTTGAGCCTGGTTCTAAAACTCTTGAGTATATAGGTTCGTGTGGAAATGATTCGGAAGTTGTGAATGGGTGTGTATACAAGGGGAGAGATGTCATTCGTAAGGCGATAATAACGTCAAGCGATAAGGATAACTACCCTAAGGCCATAATACTTGGAGAAGGCTCAAACTTATCTGATGGGCAGATAAAAGTTGATAATTATAAATATGAGAACATTGATTCTAGTGGGAAAAGAATCTCACAAAGTTTTAAGTATGAATCACCATACACTATTAAAAAGCTTGAATTAAGGGTTAAGGATGTTGGGAGTCCTGCGAATCTCTCTTGTGATATATATGAGTGCGATGATTACGGGAAACCTACAGGAGCGTCATTAAGCACGTCTCCTAGCTCAATAAGTGGAGCATCTTCTAAATATGGGACAATGAGGTTTGATATAAATTGGGCGTGTCCAGATTACGAAAAGGAATATGCTTTTGTAATATCTGGGGCTACTGCAAGCGGTACGGACTACTACTTAATGTTAAAAACTGAGACAGGTGGTGAGTATAAAAACGGTACGGCATTCACCTCAAATGACAGTGGTGCAACATGGTCTGCGTATGGAGATTCAATATACTTCTTACTATATCGTGACACTTCTGCCCAAGTAGGCAGTATTAAGGAGGAGGTGTTGAAGGGTGGCACAATATGTACGCCATTCCTTGGACACCTATTCGTTGCGAAAGATGCAACATGGTACTATTCTGGAATTGAGGATGAGACGTCATGGGGAAGTGCTTCGACTGGGGATGCTGGTGCGATTGGGGTGGACGATACAATCACTGGATGTTTGGTTGAGGGTGACAGACTTATATCATTTATAAGATCCGACAATCAAGGGATTAAGTTTAATATGGATGATAATGATAAGTTGATCATTCCATACAAGGATTATTTAAGAAAATACGGATGTATTGCTCCAAAGAGTGTTCAGGCGGTAGGTTCTAATGCTGTATACCTAAGTGAAATGGGGGTTGTATCTCTCGGAGTTGAGGAAAGGTTTGACAGTATGGGCTTGCCTAGACCATTAAGCGTGAGTGAAGATATTGATCCGTACTTAGATGTAATAAATAGAAAGTACACAGACAAGGTAGTTGCGAAGTATCTTGAAAAGGACCGTAAGTATTGGCTATGCGTACCAACTGGAAAGTCTGTAAGTAACGACGGCGTCTTTGTATACGATGTGAAAAGAAAGGTTTGGCATACAAGAAGTGGGTTCAACCCAGGGGCAATAGAAACATTCAGGAATGAGGATGGTGTTCAGGAGACATTCTTTGGGAATGCAAATTCTGGTGAGATATATAAGTTTAATGATTCATATAATTACGATGGTGATGGATACAAAAGAATGTGGAAAAGTAAGATCTTCACCTTTGGACATGGGACTCGTATGAAACAAATAAATCATATAAGATTTGCTGGTGCAATGTCATACAACACTGAGTTCTACATAACATTGAAGATGGATGGGACAAAGAGGAAATACAAGGTTGATTCATCATTTATTTTAGGGGAGTCATTTTCGGATTATATTGGTGATAATATAAGGGGGGACGCTTGGAAAGGTGGAGAGAGTCCAGAAGACTCACAATTCAAAAGGTTCTATGCTCCACTTGACATATCAAAAGATGTTCGTGAGGGGTTGGAATTCCAGATAACTATTGAGAACGAGGGGGCTGATCAGCCATTTAAGATAGATGAGATAGAGATAGCTTATACTGTATTAGACGCTAAGCAAGTCCCAAGAAAAGCATATATTAATAAACAAGTAACTACATAAAAATGAGTTTACAAAAACCACAGTCAACAGAGACAGGATTGGTAGGTATGATAGTTCGGGAGAATGTTCAGACAGACTCTACAACTATATACGCAGAATTTACAGATAAAAAGACAGGGGTAGCACGAGAGCCACAAGCTGGTACGCTTATCTTCACTTTAGACAAGGATGATGAGAAGTTTGAAATGATATTAGCTGAGAGTCATACAACTACGGATGGGGTGACTGAGATCACGGTTGCAACTAATGGGCGTTCTTTGCTTAAATATGGGAATGTTCTTGGTTCAGCGACTGGGAATAGGCATGTGATCGGTAAAGAAATAGGGATTGCAGATGTCCATATCCCACTTGAGATCTTAAATGAGATACTTAGGGGAAATGAGGGGACTGGTGGAAAAGACTTTAGGCTTGGAGACGAGACTGATAGTGATATAACATTTTACGCACAAAATGCAGATACAAATAAACCTTTCATTCGATATGATAAAGTTAATGACAAATGGGTTTTTTCTAATGATGGTATTTCTACTACTGATGTGGGTGGAGGTACAGGGTCAATAACTGCTGGGGATGGTATTGACATAACGGCTGGGATTGTTAAGGCAAAAGGTGCTGTGCAAGTATCTAGTGGTGATACGAATGCTAATTATCTTGAGGATAAATTGACGGCAGATGATCATTTTATGGTGACAAAAGAGAATACTGGTGCAGACGAAAGCTTCAAGGTGGGTTTTGACTCAAATGCTAAGACTGATTTTGAAGCATTAACAGATGGGTCAAATGCAGATGCATTACATATTCATAGTGGGTTGGGGTTCGTTAGTGCTACGGCTGGGGAGCCTATTGATGGGTCTTCAACTCCAAAATCTATTTTTGTTTCAGGGGGGGGGTACTACAATGTATCCACGACCAATCAAACAACATACACAGAGAATGATTCTGTTCTTGGGTATCAAACTTTTACTAAAACTGATATTCAGAGATTTGGTTATTTTATATTTAAATTTAGGAATTCAAATGCACCAGTTAAAACTTTATGGATAAGGGGGTATGAGGGGGTAGGAACTAGTGGGAATATGTTTTATGAAAAAGAGTTTCCAGGTGTTCAAGGTTTCTCTGTTCAACACCACGTAAGTACGGGACTACCTAGTGGCACTAGGTTTACATTTTCATTTACAAATGGGGCTGGAACACAGTCAAACTATATACAATTAGCAGGCTCTGATGTCTATCCTGGTGGTAAATGGAATGACAGTGAAAATGACATTGTTTTTTATATGGGACTTTACGATTGTAAGAGTATCATTCAATCACAACAAAGTACTCTTTATAATTTAGATTCAAGTATTAAAAGAGTAATGCAAAGCTTCACACCACTAAAAATGAAAACACTTGGGATGGTTGAGGTTGCTGGGTCTGTTGTGGGGAACCCCTCTTTACCAGTCATGGAATTGTTTTTGGCAGATGCAAATGAAAATCCAACAGGGAGCGTTTTAGAAACAAAAGAAGTGCTTTATGATGATGGGGTTATGTATAGCGTGTTCTCAAGTGAATTAACGGTTGGCGAAAAATATATAATTGTATTAAAAGCTGGGGGGACTGTTGATTCAGTAAATTATTACTCTGTTTTATATAAAGATTCAGATGTTTATGCTGGTGGCAGTGCAAAAACGTCAGCTGATAGTGGTGCTACATGGTCGGGCAGTATTGGAGATTTGACTATTAAAATTTATGGCACAGGGTATTTAAATGCAGGTTTTGTATATAAGAGTGATAATACAAATGCTATAACAAATTTTTTTGATGGGTTTAGTGTTAGTGATGTAATTACATGGGATGAGATTAGTTTTAAGACGGTTGGACAACAAGATTCCTTTGCAGGACTTTCTGTTGGTCAAAAATACTACGTAGGTGCAGATGGTGCAATTGCAGGATCTGGGGATGTGGAGGTTGGGCGTGCTGTGTCTTCAAGCAGTATTTATATAGGATAAAAATTTAACTTAAAATATTATGGCAACAGGAGATCTAAAATACAGGCGAGCGGCAAGGAAAGCGATAGAAGCTAGTGGGAAGAAATTCACACAAGAAAATTATAATGCGTACGTTAAAAACAATGGCAGTGTCCCAAATAGCGGGAATCATGGACTTACATTCGGGAGTACGCTTAATCAAATAGCGGGAGATGCTGATTCTGTTGACAATTTTGGCAGCAATCTTGCAAATAATATAGCCTCAGGACCATCACAAGATGATTCGTGGGTTAATAATATAGGAACGCCAGATGCTCCTAAGAGTGGTGGGCGAATCAAATTTGATAATGGGAAGGGGAGTTTAACTTCTCCTATTGAGCCAGACCAAAGAATGACGAACTGGTCATTATCTGCTCCAGACAAGGATGCCTTAAAATCTTACAGCCGCTTATTAAGCACGACAAATCGTGCTGTAAAGGGGTATACGGACAAGCTAAACAAGAGTGTAAAATCATACGAAAGGGCGTATAACGATATAAAAGGTGTTGTCCAAGCACAAGGATCTCAATTTGATAAGGCGATTATGGCAATGGCACAACAAGGTAAGGAGATAGATTTCAACGCCCCAGACCTGATGAAGGATCTACAAGAGGCGGTGGATAATAATGAGAGTGTGGACTTTGAGAGCATATTGGAGAAGTATACTTCGGGTAGTCAAACGGGTAGTCAGGTGGGTGGTCAAGATATAGGAACGCCGTCTGATCCAAAAAGTGGGGGTGCTATACAGTTTGATGACACACAAATTCAGCAAGCACAGCCTCAGTCAACAGGAGCTCCTAAGACGTATGAAGAAGCTTTAAATGGGCTTATAAACGCGTCAGGAAAGTCAAACTTAACGGCTGATGAGTACAAAGAAATGCAAGACGCAGCTGCTGCAATGACAGAGGGGCAACCGTCTGCTGCAGATAGGGCTGCTCCACCATCACAGGGGGCAGTAGATGTAAACACGAATCCAGATATTGAAGTACCGACTAGTCAACTGATTGATCAGGCTGCAGTGAGTATCGGACAGGTTAGCCCACAGTCGCTAGTTACCACACTATCTGATGCAGGGTTTAACCTTAATGATTTATCCTCAGCAGAGGCGTTACAGGTGCTTATGACTCAGCAACAGATAGATTTGGCAAATGATCCTACAATGGATAACTTTTTGCAGGGGCAGAAGCTTACGATAATGAACTCATATGAGGATGCAATAGGTACATATAAAGATGATTTAATTGGGCTGAATGCAATTATAGATGGGAAAGATATGGTCCCAACAAGTGCAGAGCAATTATCCGCTAAAATATACAAACAGAATACGGACTTCGTAATGGAAGATATTGCCGCTGAGAAGGACTATCAAAATAAACAATACAACCTCGTAATGGGTCAAGAACGTGAGAAACGTGGTCGTTTAGAGGGATATCTAAAAGCAAAATTGTATGCTACTAAAATGCAAGATTCAAGTGCAGGGCTTTCAAGTATGGCAATCCAGATCAATGCAGCGGATATGAGGTTGCAAATGGCTGAGAATGAGCACATGCGGGGGATCGCTAAGTTAAACTTGGAGTCAAGACGTCTAATGACCGATTATGCAAACAATATCACAAAGATAGGAATGGATATTGAAACTAAGAAGGATAATGCTTTACAGGTAAGTACGGATAAGATAACGGCAATAAACAAAGAGCTGATCTCCTCTGGGATTGAAAAGCGTGGATTAAAGGCTGCGGCAATGAGTGAGTTTACCGACAATATGATGAAGTTGGATAAGGAGAAAAAAGACAGGGCTCAAAGAGAAGCTGAGTTCTCATATCAGAAGACTCAGGATCTGGTTGATCAGGCTTATAAATTAAGTGGGTTGACAGGAAGTGTATATGGAGTAAATGACAAAGGAGAGGTGTATAACACTGGGGTGAAGACGTTTAAGGCGATTGAGGCTGCCAATGATAGATCAATGGACATGATGAAGTATGCACATGACGTAACTCAAGATTCATACAGGACTGCGTTTGACATGATTGATATGGGTGGAAATCCAGGAGATATTGAGCAATTGTTGAATTTAAAGCCAGGAAGTTTGTCTGGACTTAATTCTAAACAAATGCAAGCAAGTGTTAAGGAAGTTCAATCTCAAAGGGAGATTAACTCATTCATAAATGGTGATACGTATAGTACAATAGGAGGTGCTTTAGGGGCATCGTTTACCCCAGGTGCATATGGTGGACAGTGCGGATCGTTTATGCACCAGATATATGACATCCCAATGATGGGGGATTCTTTACAAAGCAAGATAAACACTATGACTCAACCAGAAGCCCAACCTGTAGCTGGAAACTTGGTGGTATTTGATGAGGGAACGCAGTATGGACATATAGCGTCTATTCTTGAGACAAAAATGCACAAAGGGGTTATGTCTATGCGACTGTTAGAAAGTAATTACCCAGGGGGTGAGAAAATACGGACAGATAGGTGGGTTCCATTGGACAGTCCAAAGATTAGAGGATATGGGAAACAACCTTTAAAGCCAGAGTTCCAAGCTATGGTTACGACATCACAGAATAGTCGGCTTGACGAGTATGTAGAAAGAGCAAGGGTTAGTACGATCGCAAAAGCCAAGGCTGAGTTAAAGGATTCGATAAAGGGAAAGAGCCAGGAGTACCAGTCTGCAATATTGACTGCGTTCAATGATCGGATCAATGAGAAACCTACATATAACTTAAATAGTGGAAATTCTGGGCTTGATGCTGGATATAACTTGGGATTTACAAATACATTGAATTATACAGATAAGAGCATCCGTGAACTTGAGGAGGAGAAGAAGAATAAGGGTGACGATTTTGCTGGATTAGAGACTGGTGCCACAGGGACTGGAGGTGGTTTTGATACTGAGATAGATGATATTTTAGATAACATGAAATAATATGGGATTTTTAAACACGCCTTTGACTAGGCTTACTGGGAAGGTTGCGGCAGGTGCGTATGATGCTGTAAAAAGCAAGGAAGCTAGAGCTAGGACTCTGGAGTCGGTAAACAGGCGTGCTGAGGAGAGGCGTAAGCAAGCTGAGCTTGAGGCTGCGAGAAAGAGGAGGGAGCGTGAAGCTAGAGAGAAGATGAACACGGAAAGAAGAAAGAAGCGTGAAGCTGAGTTCATGGCAAAAGAAGCTGCGAAGTCCTGGAATAAGCCAAAGGAGAGGGGTTTCATGGGTGGAGATACCCTTAGCGAGGCTCCTGGGATTGCAAGGTCTGCGGTAAATAAGGCTTATACGTATGGGACAGAGGCTGCGGAGGTGGGGAAAGATGTGGCTGCTGGAGTTAAAGGGGGTGTGACGTCATCTGTTTATGGAACGCTTGCTGGGATGACGGACACTCTTGCCAGTGCGGTTGATTTGTCTGACGACGCAGTGATTTTAGGACTGAAACCTTTAAAGGGGCACACGGAGGGGATTCAAAAATGGCTTCATAGCTATGCAAATGACATGAGAGAGGGGGCTGCGATTGTTAACGAAAACCTTGGAGTTAATGATAGTAAGACTGCCCAGATTGCTGCAGAATTTACAGATACTGGACTTAATATGTTGCAACTATTCGCTGGGGGTGCTGGGAATGTTATGAAGATGAATGCTGCACAATCTGCCATAGCGGCTGGTAATTCATATATGGAGGTTAAGGATGCAGGGAAAGGGAAAGGGCAGGCTGCATTGACTGGGGCACTGCATGGTGTGCTGAACTTTTATGCAAACAAAATTGGTGTTGAGGGGGTTATGGAAAAAGGTGCTATGGGTAAGATTTCAAATAGAATAATGTCACACGTTGGGGAACTGCCAAAAGCTTTAAGTGTCCCCTTAAGGATGGCGATTGGGGGTGCTGGAGAGACGACTGAGGAATTGGTGCAACAAGGAGTCGATGGTGCGATAGATTATGTATCCATAGGTAAGCCAATGCCAACAAGGGATGATTATATCAAGACTGCTATAATGACTTTTATATTTGGTAGTGGTGCAAATGGTATATATCAGGCTGCTCATCATAAGTCTAAATTAAATATGGTTGAAAAGATGGTAGAGGGTGGTGTAGATCCAGATACGGCTCTTAAAGCCGTCTCTGAACTTGACAAGCGGTTACTGTCATCCATGAAAGACATGGACCTCATGGACAAGGAGAAAATGGCTGGGTTAAAGGGGCTTAATAAAGGGACTCCTGGGATTGACTTCCCTGCTCCGATCAGTGAAAATGCTCCAACGGTTACTCCCCCTGGGACTTTTGACGAGACTACGGCAAGGGATGTGAAGACCGCTGAAAAAGAGGCTGCTCTCGCTCAGGCTAAAAGGGATACATTCAAAAGGAAGATGTGGGATGAAGACTTTATAACTGAAACATATGGGAAAGATAGCGATGCGGTTATGGAGGCAGCAGCAAATATGTGGTCCGTACTTGACGCTGCGGAGGCAGGGTCTAGGTTTGCAACTCCCATAGAAGGCAGCTATGATTTGCAATGGCACAGAACTCCAAGCATGTTCCCACAATGGGTTGAGCCTAGGCTTAGAAGAAAGAAATTGTTCGATTCGTATGCCGAGAAGTTGGGGACAGATGAAAAGTTTACGCCAAGAGAAGCCGATTTGCATGACGCAATTATGGAAAGGCTTGATACAGAACTCTCCGCACAGGGGGTTGACTTATTTAAGGATGTTGTGCCAACTGAGAACAATGCTACTCGGCGTGGTGGTATATATGGGCGAAAGATAGCTGATAAGATAATAAATACGCACATCCCAACAAAAATTGAAAAGATCAAAGCGAAGGCTTTTAGTCAAAGGGTTAAAGATAAATTAAAGGCTGATGTTCGATTAGATAAAAAAAATAAGAAAATAATGTCTTTAAAAGACAAAGCAAAAGCTGCAGCTTACAATAGACAGCAAATTAAGAATTATTTAATGACTAAGCTCCCAAGATCTGAGAGGGGGCGGGTTTCTCAACTTACGGATTTAAAAGATGCAAGCAATTACAAGAGTGTGAAAAAAGCTTTAGATAAGATAGATGCTGTGGCTGAGAAATATGAGACTAATGTGTATTATGATAAAATAGGGAAGATTCTTGACTTAAGTAAACAGAAAAAATCTCAAAGTGGAATGCTTGAAAAAAAGATGCCAATAGAATCTCAAAAGCTTTTAGATGAAGCAAGGGAGAGATTCAAGGCAAAGGGCAGGAGTGAGATTGAGATCGCTGGTGAGATTGACGAGCTACTTGCTCCGTATAGGGACAACAATGAGGATATCCCTGGAGAGGTGTATGATAAAATGGCAATAATCAGAGCTACTGGATATGGGGAAAAGGCCGGGTCAAGGGCTATGAAACAGGCATTTAAAGAGTTAGAATACATATACAAGAATGGGCGGAGCATGATGAGAGATGAGGTTGAGGCAAAGAGAAAAAGGAGGAAGGCTCTTGCTGAGGAGACTATTGAGAGAACTCTTCGTGGAGAGGAATTAAACAAGGGTGTTCTTACTGGGAATGTTGATCCAAAGAAAAGAGTGGGGAAGAATGCTGTAAAACGGTCACTTGGGAAAGTTCAGGACTTTTTCTCTGCTACGGAAGATATGTATGGTGGAGCGTTGTCTTCATTTCAAAAGGCGGTTGGAGAGGGGCATCTTTATGACAAGATTGCATATGAGTTTAACAATGCAAGGGAAAAGCAACTTAAAATTGAGGCTGATACATATGCGAATGCGTATAATACATACAAGGAAGCTGGCAACTTTAAAACAAAAGGTGAGGTTGAGAAAGCCCTAAAACAAGACAAAAAGGTTAATATGAAAATAAAATTGGGCGGTATTGAGTATGATGTAAGCCAGATGAAACTAGCTACTTTGTGGGGGTTGCATGTGAGTAAAGATCCAACTATTCAAGATCACCTAAAGAATGCTAATAAGATAACAGATGCTGATTGGAAAAAGGTTGAAAATGTAATATCTGATAGGGCAAAGAAATATGGGGAGACTGCTTCTGAGAAGATCTTTAAGCCTATTCGTGATGTGATCCTTGAGCAGTATGAAAGAGATACTGGGAAGACACTTGCTGATAGGGAAGGGTATTTAAGAATCGCGAAACAAAAAAGTTCAAGCAATGTGGAGGATATAAACATGTTAGATGGTGAGGGTATGGCTGGCTCTTTAGTTACCACTCCAAATACAGTAAAGGCTCTGACAGGAGATAGGTCTCCGTTAAAATTGTATGATTTGCATACTGAGGCGATAGTGGCTGGGAAGAGAGCTGCTAATTACGCTGCCAATACAGAATTTGCTAAGGATTTGAAGTCCATAGCGTATAATCCAGAGGTTGCTGCGGCAATGAAACAAAAGGGTAAGGCGGGGGCTTTGACTGCGTTTAGGAATGGGATAGATGACTTGATTCGTGGAGATGTTCGAAGGGATCATGGGAAGATTTCAAACGTTGCTCTTGGTATCCAAAAAAGGTATGTAGGGGCTACGATGAATGCAAATATAATGTCCTCTTTGGGGCAAACAACCTCCGCTGGAGCAGCTCTTGCATATAATGGACTGAGTGCGAAAGAGTTAGCCGTAGGAATGAAAAACGCAAAGAAAAACTTTAAAAAGACAAAGAGGAAGTTCATGGATAACATCTTGATAAAGGATAGAATGACTCAGGGGTCTGCAATGGAACATTCGTTATACTTGTCTGATAAGTTTAGTGTTGACAAAACGACTGGTGATATTGTTCGTGGAAAGGCAACGATGTTTATGCGTGGTGATATAGTTGGATTCCTTGGCGCAACTATGCCAGTGTATGAGGGGTTAAAGGCTAAGTATAAGAGTGAGGGGAAAAGTGATGCGTATGCTGAAAAGTGGGCTTTTGCAAAAGCTTTGGACTTTGGATTCAGGGTTCAGCAAGATAGGTCATCGATGTATAACCCTAGGTTTAAGGCTGATTCTGTTGTGGGGCAGGTGATGGGTACGTTTAAGACCTCACTTGCGAGTCAAGCTAGAACGATGATTAATGATGTGCGATCTGCAATGCGAGGTGATATATCAAAGGGTGCTGCGGTAAGATCTATTCTTACATATGGGGTTGGACTTAGATTCTTGTATAACCTTGCACGAAGAGAAGGGTCTAAAGAGATGATGGAGGAGTTTACAAAGGGAGATAAGATATTTACAGAAACTTTAAAGTTGTTCCCTATCGTGGGGGATATTGCTGCTAGTGCAATCACTGC
>Ga0256842_1000953_pt1 | contig 24783 bp, 31 predicted proteins | sample 4559240metaG_FD_185973 | JGI IMG/M metagenome (GOLD analysis project Ga0256842, IMG submission 185973) | Hydrothermal vent microbial communities from Guaymas Basin, Mexico - 4559-240 | ecosystem: Environmental > Aquatic > Marine > Hydrothermal vents | place: Mexico: Guaymas Basin | collected... | reverse complement strand
CAAACATTTTTTAGATGCATTATCATTTGGAAAGATATAGTGTTTTTGCACCTTATATGTCGGTGCACAACCTACTAAAAATAGAATTGAAAAAGATATGACTAACCATCTAAACATCGCCAACCTCCAAAAAACTGTCTTTGTGAATATGCTCAAATGCGGCCTTCATAGATATAAAAAGATGATGGTTCTCACTCTCAAGTTTTTTTAAAAGCTCTTTTGTATTTGCTCTTGCATAAGGCATTTTTACATCAAATTTAAAAGCAGGACAAGCCTCATCCCCGACAAGAGGAAGTTCATTATTTTTTGCTGCATCTACAAGTTGTCTTTCTCTCACCAAAATAAGAGGTCTTATGACTTCCAAACCGTTTTTAGCTTTATATTTGGGCGGCAAACTTCTCAAAGCACCATTATACATAAAATTCATAAAAAAACTCTCCGCTGCATCATCAAAATGGTGTCCAAGAGCCACTTTATTGTATCCGCCTTTCAAAGCTACACTATACAAAGCACCTCTTCTCATCCTGGAAAAAAAGCTACAAAAAGAGGAATTTTTTCTTATCTTATCCTTTGCCAATTCAAATGTATCCGTATTGTACACTTCAAAAGGTATCTCGTATTCATCACAATGCATCTTTAATTTATCAAGATTTTCACCCATACCATAAGAGATTGTTACTGCTTTAAACTCAAAATCAAACGGGGCTACAGCTTTTTGATGCTTTAAAATATGTGCCAAAGTTAAAGAATCTTTTCCTCCGCTAAGTCCAAGAAGAACTCTGTCCCCCTCCTTTATAAGACCATACTTTGCATTTGTTCTGCCAACTATTCTTAAAAGTTTTTTGCTAATATCAATTTTTTTCAATTAATTTATCCACTATACAAATAAGAAATTCGGCACTTACTGTAGCAGAACTTTTAAGAAAATCATCAAAGTCAAATCCAGCATCCATATCGGCCGCATCACTGATAGATCTTAATATTAGAAAAGGAACTTTCAAAGAGTGTGCAACCACGGCAACTGCACCGCCTTCCATCTCAAGAGCATCCGCTTCAAAAATCTTTCCAACCCACTCTTTTCTTTTTGTATCAGCCACAAATTGATCCCCGGTTGCTATAATACCCTCTTTTAAGATAATACCTTTATCTTTTGCTACACTTTTTGCTATATTGACAAGTTTACTATCAGTCTTGTAACACACCTGACCTTCTGGAACAAATCCATACGGATGCCCAAAAGCCGTTATGTCAAGATCGTGTTGACAAAGAGCTTTCGCTACTATCAAATCACCTATCTTAAGATCTTTGCTTATAGCTCCAGCTACCCCTGAAAAAAGTATGGTTTCTACCTTAAATCTCTCTATCATCACAGTAGCGGTTAAAGTAGCATATACTTTTCCGATTTTACTATAAGCTATCACAATTTTATGCTCTTTATATTTTGCTATATAAAATCTATTTTCTGCATATTCAATACACTCATAATCTTTAAAAAATTCAAGCAAAGGCTCTATCTCTTCAACCATTGCCCCAAGAAGTCCTATAGTCATAATTCAATCCTTAATAAATATTTTTTGTACTTGATAATTCGTAAAAAAAGCTCAATTGGTTTATTTTTGCAATCTCAATATGCTCCAAATGTTTAAAAAGATTTCACTTGAAGGCTTTGTGCTGATTTGAGATACGAATACTTTCATATAAATACTTTTATTTTGACAACTCTTCACAAATCTTATGCAAGGAATCCATATCGACAATATTTAGTGTAGGTTTTTTTGTTATTCTTCTGTTTAAACCCTTTAAAACACTGCCACCAAACTCAATAAAAACATCGCTCATACTATCTATATTTTCAATCGACTGCTTATATAATACAGGCATAATAAGTTGCTTAGAGAGTAAAGAAATTGCATCTTTTTTTGTGGTATATGTTTGAGCCGTTACATTAGAAACTACCGGAGAAATAAATTCATCTTTTAAAAATCTCTCAAGATAAGGCACAAGGGCATTTGATGCTTCAGACAACAAGGGACAATGACTGGCAACAGACATATTTAACAAAATCGCTCTTTTTGCTCCTGCAGACTTAAAAGTTTCTTCCAAATTTATCAAATCACTCTTTATACCGGCCACTACTATCTGTCCGTTACTATTGTAGTTTGCCGACCATACTTTTTTACCTTTTTCTCTAACTTCTTTAGTTATCTCTTCAACCTTTTCATCGCTAAGACCGATAAGAGCCATCATACCTGCATCAAAATTTTTACAACTTTCACTCATAAGTTTACCGCGTTCATGTACCAATTCAATACCATCAAGATAATCCAATGCTCCTACACTAACAAGGGCTGAAAACTCTCCAAGAGAGTGTCCGAGAGAAAAAGAGGATTTAAGCATCATCTCATTTTCAAATAATTTATGGGCAATGGAACTAACCAACAAAATAGCCGGCTGAGTATATTCCGTCTTTTCCAAATTATCATTTTCTTCAAAAAGCAAATGTTTAAAATCTACACCTATTCTATCACTTGCGATTTCAATCATCTCTTTTGCTATATTACTATTTTCATAAAAAGATTTTCCCATTCCAAAGCTCTGACTACCTTGCCCTGGAAATAAAAAAACAGTTTTTTTTGTTTCTTGCATAACTTCTCCTATTTTTTGTCTTATTTTGCTATTTAGAAATATAAATATTTTTGAGAGCCACTTGCATATAATGATACTACTGCACAGTAGCAATTCTCATAATTTAAGCTAAATTAAATTTTTAAAAAGCCATAAATCATCTTTGAAATGTGATAATTTTCTACTAAACACATTAAAACTTTGCAAGAACATATTAAGACTTTTTTATGAAAACTATTGTACCAAAAATATCTTCAAGCTTATCTAAAATATGGTTTTATTGTATAAATATGTATTGGAAGTAGCAATAATGGATGCATTTATATCTATACTTTTAAAAGATTTGTTGGTTTAGAGCCTCGAGCAAGGCTCTATCTTTTGCAATAAATTCAGCAAGCACAACCTGTTCCGCAACCACAAGAATCAGCACTACTACCAACAACTCCACTCTCTATCTCACTTTGAGTAGCATCTCTAACACCATTCAAAGAAACGGTAAATACCAAGTCTTTTCCAGCTAAAGGATGATTAAAATCAACAACTACATTTTGCTCATCAAAACTTTTAACTGTAACTTGCACTGTTTCACCATTTTCTCCCTGACCATAAAGCGGCATACCGACTTCCAAGTCAATACCTGCAAATTGCTCTTTTGGTAAAGTTTGAACAGCCTCCGGATTAATTTCTCCATAACCATCTTTTGCCAAAACAGTTATATCTGCTTTATCTCCTACTGACATTTTTGCTATCTCATTTTCAAGCCCCGGGATTATTTGACCCTTGCCGCCAATATATTCCAAAGGTTCTTTACCTATATTGCTATCCAATATTTCACCTGTTTTAGAATCTTTCAATTCATACTCTATTGAAACTACTTTATTGTCATGATTTGACATATGATCTCCTAATATTATAATTGAAATATGATTGTAACTAAATTATGTTTTATCGTAGCTTTATAAAAGTTGTCAAATTATAATTTTTTTAACTTTTTAGCTTCTTTACTTTTTGGATACTTTAATAATAAAATCTTTTTAAATTTTTTAGCATTTTTATTATCGCCGAGTTTTTTAAAAGATAAATATGCATGAAACAGTAATGTCGGAGTAAAAGATGCCGTTTTGCTATAAAGAGAAATGCTCTTTTTGTAGTAATTTATAGCATTTGGATAATCTTTACTGACAAAGCTTATCTCTCCTAAATAGAATGAACTTGTTGCCGGCAAATGTCTCCTTTTAATAGATTCTTTAAAATAAATTTTTGCTTGTTCGTACTTTTTATCATCAAAATACTTTTTAGCTCTTTTGAAAATAGTTTTTGCACTTATTTTGGAAAGTCTATTTCGTAAAGAGATGCTATCTATTTTATTTATCTTTGACTCTAAAAGAGCAAATTTTTTATTGAATTCATCTTTTGAAACATAAGAACTATTTATAGAATCGATAAGGGAGCTCAACTCCGATAGCACCATTTTAATCTTTTTGTAATTTTGTATTTGATTCTCTTTTGTAATATTCAAATCATTTTTTATATTGTTTATCTTATTTGTTATATTATTATCATTGTCTTGAAGTAGCGATATCTGTTTACTCATTTTTGCAATTCTACTATTTTGAGATTCGACTACACTTCTGATACCATCTATCTTTTCTTGCATATTTGATAGTTCGGACTTGACAAAACCGATATTTGTAGAGAGAGTTTTTACCTCTTTTTTGTTTTTAAGTATAATTTTTTCACTACTTGTAAGTCCGTATGGATTTGGGGAGTTTAAGTCGCCCGCACCAAATACGGACGGCTCAACTGCATAAGAAAATATTGCACCAAGCAATATTATAAATATTTTTTGCATTATCTATTGTCAATAATTATGGTAAAAATTTAAATTCTACTCTTCTATTTTTGGCCCAACAAGCTTTATTATGCTCTGTACAAACGGGGTTACTCTTGCCATAACTTATAATCATCAATCTATTGGCATCAACACCAAGAGCAGTAAGAGAAGATTTTACACTTTTAGCTCTTTTTAATCCAAGAGCATAATTGTACTCATCGCTTCCCCACTCATCACAATTTCCCTCAAGTTTAATTGAGAAATCTTTAGCCGCATCAGAATTTGCTAAATCAGCATCTTTGCTAACAAGTGGTTTTTGATCCTCTCTAATATTATATTTATCAAAATCAAAGTGGATTATCTTAGCCTCTTGCTCTAATTGAGCAATTTTATAGTTTATGTCATTTGTATTTGTATTCGTATTGTTGACTGATTGTTCACTATTGACACCATTTATATTTGAAACAGTCGTATCAGCATTTTCTACTTTTTGCTGCTTATTTTTAGTCATATCAACTTCAGGAGTTTTTTGACTACACCCCGTAAATAGTAACATCGCGGCTCCAATGCCAACTAATAATATCTTTTTCACACTACATCCTTTTAAAAAATTTTAGATATTTTACCATTTTTTCCTTAAATTACCAATCAATAGACTGAATTTTTCCAACTTTTAAAGGAAAAAGGAAACTTTTATTAGAATAAAGCCTAATTATACCAAGAGCTGATTGCCATTTGTAATTTTTTATAAAAAGTATTGTTTCTCCTTTGTTGGCAAATCTGGGAAAATAATTTTTTCCTGTGGCGGTTAATTGTCTTATGTATTCCGTTTTTGTAGATATTAGATAGAGATTGAAACTATTTTTACCAAATTCGCTATCACCCTCTCTTCTTGAAAAAACTATATAGTTATCATATGCACTAAAAGATGTATTGTTTTTTCCTTGGTATATAAGCTGCTCCACTATGCTATTTATATTTAAATTTTTAGCAAATATGTTTGGATATCCCAATCTGTCGGATATAAAGGCTATTCTGGTTTCATTATCTATAAAGTGTCCGCTTACATCAATGCCGGGATATTTAGTCAATCTCTCCTTTTTCTTTGTATTAATATCATAAAGATAGACATCAGGTTGATCATTTGGTGCCATTGTTAGTAATAATTTCGTACCATCTTTACTGACATCAGAACAGACCAACATACCATTGGCGGATATTATCCTTTTTCTTGTTCCTTGAAATAAATTTACTTTATAAAGCACTGGTATCCTACCATTATAAGAGGTATAATAAAATGCATCTTGCTTTTCATTTGCCCACTTAGGAAAGATATTCAATCCACCTTTAACAACAGTTTTTTGATATGTCAATGTATAATCAGATATCACAATATCACTCTTTTTTTTACCGGTATTTTTTGAAAATATAACAAATCTATCCATCCAATCAATAGATGAAGCACCAATAAAATCGTTAACATCTATAATAATCTTATGGGATAAAAACGGATATCTTTTATCACTGGATATTTTGTATATTTTTTGAGTTAAAATATTTCCATTTTTTGCATCAATCAACTTAACTTTACCAAGTAGCCCGTTATCACTATTTTCTAATTTATATCTTAAAATCAAATCAGTATTGTTTGCACTTTGGATATTGGCAGAATAGTTACCATTAAAAGTTGCTTTTTGGTATTTATCATCTACAATAAAATTTGCAGACACTTTTAAGTCTCCTATTAAAAGCTTATATATTTTATTATCCAGTTTTTCTTTATTAAAACCCATATCTGTAGCATCCTGTACTACAATCTTTGGAAGTTTTTCTCCTTTTTTTACGATGTCAATAGTAGCATCATAAGAAAAAACAGCTATTGCAGAAACCAATAATAAAAATAATATTTTTTTCACTCACATCTCCTTATTCATCTTTAAAATTAACTTTAAGCTCTATATAATCCCCATTTTTATATGGAGGGAATTTTTCTTCTTTTATATTTTCAAGAAAATTTTGCAACTTTGCATTGAATTCATTATTATAAGAAAGAGAATCTATTTTATAGCTGAAATTTCCAAACTTATCTATTTTTACAGTTACGGTTGCTTGATTTCCTGCGATTGTTCCTGGAGTATTTTGCCACTTTTCATCCAAAACATCACTAATTTTACCTATATATTTATTGTATTCGCCTGTTTTTTTATTGCTTTTTGCAGATATGTTTTCAAAACTTAAACTTTTTACAATTTTTGTTGCTGATTTTTTTTCATCATTAACAATATTTTTCTTTTGCAAAAGTCTGCTATTTTGATTTTCTTTAATCACTTTTGAAACATTTTTTTCTTTAATTTTTTTATATTTATTTGTATTAACTCCACTAAATAGTGATTTTAAAGACTTTTCTTTAACTGTTCTTTTTATAGATTTTTTAATTTTTGGCTTTTTGGCTTTTTTCTTTTTTTTGATATTTTTTTTCTTCGTACTCTTTTTTAAAGATCTCTTTTTAACGGTTTTTTTCTTGATTATACTCTTTTTTTCGGAAATAGATACAACAATAAAATTATTCTTTTGGCTGGTATATTGTTTTGCTTTTGTTTCGAATTTACCCAAAAGAGAAAAAATAAAAATTACAAGAGTAAAATAAATAGTTATAGAAAAAAATCCGGCAACAAAAGAATAACTACCTCTTTTTTCCATCTAATTACCCCTCTGTTATGAGAGATACTTTGTTAAATCCTGCTTCTTTTACGGTTTTTAATATATACATGACCGATCCGTATTGCAAATCTTTATCAGCTCTAATATAGACAACAGTACTTTTAGGAATTATTTTTGAAAAAAGCATAAAACTATCTGCAAAAGCACTATATTGGTATTGATTTTTCTTAATAAATATTTTTTTATCTTTTGTAATTCTTATTTCTAAATCCGGAATTTTACCGAGTGATTTTGATTTACTACCTTGAGGTAGTTTGATATTTTCTTCATATATAACAGCAGGTGTTGTTACCATAAGTATAGCAAGTAACACCAGCATAATATCAACTAACGGAGTTATATTTAACTCCGGCTTTTCATCCCAATCTATTTTCATATTTAATTATCAGTATCTTTCTCAAGGGTGCTAATCAAAAAAGCTTTTTCTCTTTCAATAATACTTAAATAATCATAAGCTTTTCGTTTTAATAAAATATAACCGCTATATGCGGGAATAGCAACAAGAATTCCTCCTGCCGTAGCAACCAAAGCTTCACTTATGGCAGGTGCTATGATATTTAAAGAAGCAGATGTTGCTCCACTTAATTTAGAAAAAGTTTCCAATATACCTACAACCGTACCAAAAAGTCCAATAAAAGGAGAGGTAGATGAAATAACAGAAAGTGCAGAAAGATATAAAGTCGCATTTCTTTCTGCCACATTGATACAAATCTCAAAAATAGAAGAGGATCCTTTGTACTCTGTGGTACATTTTCTGAGTATAGAATCAGCTCTTACGGTTGTTGAACCCATAAGTATAGCCTCAAGAGAATCCTCTTCCCTCTTTATAAGTGAATTTAAAGAAAGATATCTATATATAATAATCCAAAATGTTACTAAAAAATATATAGATAACCACGACAAAACAGCGATTGTAACAACACTGCTTCTTGATAAATAATTTAAAAATAGATCAACAATACTCATATACTAAATTTTACTTTTTGCAACTTGTTCAACTTTAGCAACAACACTTGCAATAGAAACAGAATCACTACCAATGCTTTCAAGCAACTCTTTTGCTTTTCTAATCGACTCTTTTATCTCGCTTTCGCTATCTCCACCCACATAAACAGCACCATCAGCCAAAATAGTAACTTTTGTTTCATCAACTTCTGCATAACCCCAATTTATTGCTACTATTTCATGTTTTCCATTACTCTTTTCTATATCAATCACACCGGCTTTAAGAAGAGCAAGTAAAGAAGCATGTCCGGGTAAAACACCAAACTCTCCTTCACTTCCTGGCATTGTAATGCTCTTTGCCTCTCCATTAAATACCGGACCTATCGGACTAACTATTTCGAGTTTAATTGTATCCATTAATCGTCCTTATCATTAAAAACAGTTAGAAAATTCTAACTGTTTTTCATTTTTTCAGCTTTTTCTATAGCCTCTTGAATATTTCCTACCATATAAAAAGCATTTTCAGGAAGATGATCATATTTTCCTTCCAAGATACCTTTAAAACCTTCAATTGTCTCTTCAAGAGTTACATATTTACCAGGACTTCCTGTAAATACCTCTGCAACAAAGAATGGCTGTGAAAGGAATTTCTCTATCTTTCTTGCTCTTTCAACAACTTGTTTATCTTCTTCACTAAGCTCATCCATACCTAAAATTGCTATGATATCTTGTAAATCTTTATACTTTTGAAGAACAGCTTGAACACCTCTTGCTACTTTATAATGATCTTCGCCAACTATACTTGGATCCAAAAGCCTTGAAGTACTATCAAGCGGATCAACTGCAGGATAAATACCTTTTTCAGCTATACTTCTATTTAAAACTGTAGTTGCATCAAGGTGGGCAAAAACAGTAGCCGGAGCAGGGTCTGTCAAGTCATCTGCAGGTACATATACTGCTTGAACTGAAGTGATAGAACCTTTCTTTGTAGAAGTAATTCTCTCTTGAAGTTTACCCATCTCGCTTGCCAAAGTAGGTTGATAGCCAACTGCACTTGGAATTCTTCCAAGAAGTGCAGACATTTCTGAACCACTTTGAGCAAATCTAAAAATATTGTCAATAAACATCAAAACATCCAAGCCCATCTCATCTCTAAAGTATTCAGCCATTGTCAAACCTGTAAGAGCGATTCTATTTCTTGCTCCTGGAGGCTCATTCATCTGACCATAGCATAGGGCAACTTTTTCAAGTACATTGGAATCTTTCATTTCATTATATAGATCGTTGCCCTCTCTTGTTCTCTCTCCAACACCGGCAAAAACAGAGTAGCCACTATGCTTAAATGCAACATTGTGGATAAGCTCCATAATAATAACTGTTTTACCTACACCGGCACCACCAAATAGTCCTATCTTTCCACCTTTTGCATATGGGGCAAGAAGATCAGCAACTTTTATACCTGTTTCAAAAATTTCACTTTTAGTGCTTTGCTCTTCAAAAGATGGAGGATCTCTATGAATCGACCACTTCTCTTTTGCTTCAATAGCTTCGCCATTATCAACAATATCTCCGACAACATTAAAAATTCTTCCAAGAACTTCAGTGCCAACCGGAACTTTAATGGGTCCTCCAAGAGCTTTTACTTTAAGACCTCTAACAAGTCCTTCGCTCATATCCATAGCAATAGTTCTTACTGTACTGTCACCAAGATGAGCAGCAACTTCAAGCACCAATTTATGCTCTTTTCCATCTACTTCATATACCACTTCAAGGGCATCATTGATTTCAGGTAACTTACCTTCAAAATCAACATCAATGACAGGTCCCAAAATCTGGCTTATAACTCCATTCATTAATTTTTCTCCTTATTCACTTATCAATTATTTTTGTGCTTCAACACCACTTATGATCTCAATCAACTCAGTCGTAATAGATCCTTGTCTTGCTTTGTTGTATTCTAAAGTCAATTCTTGAACTCTATCATTTGCATTATTGGTTGCACTATCCATAGCTTGCATTCTTGCACTATGTTCAGCTGCTAACGAATCTATCAAAGAATAGTACATATTATACTCGAAATATTTTTTCATTAATTCATCAAGTATTTTCATATTATCTTCTGGCTCAATCTCTATCATAGAAGTAGAAACATCATTTGGCTTCTCAAAAGTTTTTACTGGCACTATATCAAGCACTTTCAACTCTTGTGAAATCATATTTTTATATCCGTTATGAACCAAGATAACTTTATCTGTCTTCTTTTCAAGAAAATCATTAATAGAAACATTTATAATCTCTGCACCTTTTTCAAAAGTCGGAGCAGAACTAACTCCCACTTTTTTATCAAAAAGCTCAATTCCTTGAAAATTAAAAAATGCAATACCTTTTTTGCCGATAGCTTTAAGTCTAACTTTTGTTTTCTTGCTTTTATACTCATTCAAAAGTTTATTTACAGCTTTTATAGTTTGAATATTAAAACCCCCACAAAGACCCTTATCGGCAGTTATAAAAATAATATCTACAACTTTAGGATTATCATTTATATCAAAAAATCTACTTTTGATACCACCAACTCTATATTGATTTATCTTGTAGGAAATTTCAGACAAAACTTCATTTATTTTGTTAGCATACTCTCTTGACTGTTCAGCTGCAAGTTTAGCTTTCATCAATTTTGCAGTCGAAACAAGCTTCATCGCTCTCGTAGTCTTTTGAGTATTTTTAACACTACCAATTTTTCGCTTTATTTCTTTTAAATTTGCCATTTTTTAGCCCTACTTTACTTCAAAAGTTGTCTTAAACTCATCCAATATTTTAGTTAACTCTGCTTTTATTTCATCATCAATTTTCTTTTTCGTTCTAATATCTTCAAACAATTTAGGATATTTAGCTTCAATAAATGGTATAAGCTCAGCCTCAAATTTTGTCACATTTTCAACATCCACATCATCAAGATAACCATTTGCACCAGCAAATATGATAACTACTTGATTTTCTACTGGTAAAGGTGAATATGGAGGCTGTTTTAATACTTCAACCATTCTCTGACCTCTTTCGAGCTGATTTCTACTTGCTTCATCCAAATCACTTGCAAATTGTGCAAAAGCTTGAAGCTCTCTATATTGAGCCAAATCAAGTCTTAGAGTTCCAGCAACTTGCTTGATAGCTTTTATCTGTGCAGCACCACCAACTCTTGACACAGAAAGTCCGACATTGATAGCAGGTCTAATACCTGAGTTAAAAAGATCTGTCTCCAAAAATATCTGACCGTCTGTTATAGATATAACATTTGTCGGAATATAAGCTGAAACATCACCTGCTTGAGTTTCGATGATAGGAAGTGCCGTTAAACTACCTGCACCAAGCTCATCGCTAAGTTTAGCTGCTCTTTCAAGTAATCTTGAGTGTAAATAAAAAACATCACCAGGATATGCTTCTCTTCCCGGAGGTCTTCTTAATATCAAAGACATCTCTCTATATGCTACAGCATGTTTACTCAAATCATCATAAACAATCAATGCATGTTTAGAATTATCTCTAAAATATTCACCCATAGTAACACCGGAATATGGAGCAAGATATTGAAGTGCAGCAGAATCACTAGCACCGGCATTTACAACTATAGTATATTCCATGGCACCATATTCTTCAAGCTTTTTAACAACTTGTGCAACAGTTGACTGTTTTTGTCCTATAGCAACATAAATACAAATAACATCTTGACCCTTTTGATTAATAATGGTATCTATAGCAACAGTTGTTTTACCTGTTTGTCTATCACCAATAATAAGCTCTCTTTGTCCTCTTCCTATTGGAACAAGAGCATCGATAGCTTTCAAACCTGTTTGTAAAGGCTCATGTACTGACTTTCTTGCCATGATACCAGGAGCTTTTTCTTCTACAAATCTATACTCGGTTGCCTCTATCTGTCCTTTTGAGTCAATAGGCTCTCCAAGAGGATTAACAACTCTACCTACAACAGCATCACCAACCGGAACTTTTAAAAGTTTTCCCTCTCTTTTTACTGAAAAACCTTCTGTAATATCATTACCTTTTCCAAGTATAACGACACCCACACTAGACTCTTCCAAGTTTAATGCCATACCTTTTTCACCGTTTTCAAACTCTACGATTTCACCCGCCATTACATTTTTAAGTCCGTAAACTTGGGCAATACCATCCGCAACGGAGATAACCTTACCTGTCTCTTCAATATCAACACTTAATTCAAAGTTATCGATTCGCTCTTTTATGATAGAGCTTATTTCATCAGCTTTTATTTTTGAACTCACTTGAGCACTCCTTCTCTTATTTTATATTGCTTTTAGTATATGCTCAGTCATTTGAGCTTTTAATCTATCAATCGAAAAACTAATTTCGACACCTAAGTCTTCAATTTCAATCTTTATACCGGGGTAATCAGTAACAACACTATCAAGTTTAATAGTCGAATTAAATTTTGCACTCAATTTACTTTCTATATCTTTTATACTTTTTTCATCAAGTGCATTATCACTCACAATCTTACCTACAAAACTATTCTCTTTTATTGAGATTTGGTAATGCAACTCATTACAAATCGAAGGTAATAGTACTAACCTGTCGTTTTGTATAAGAATTTTCACAAAATTGTCAAAATGAGTCTCTCTGTCTTCGATAAGAGATATTATAAAATTGTATTTTTCCTCTTTTGATATAGTAGGAGAGAGAATTATATTTCTCATTTTTTCAATCTTGAAAACATTGTTTAAAAGAGTCAATTTCTCATAATACTCTTTATACTTATTATCATCGCATCCTTGCAGTAATGCTTTTACATATTTTTTAGAAACTGCCGATGTCATTTATGCAACCTTTTTCATAATGATATTAACCAACTCTTTATTATCAAAAGTTTGCACATCTTCACTAAAGAGTTGTTCGATTGTTTCACTTACGATAGTTTTTACCATTTTTCTTTTTTCTATCTCTTTTCTCTCTTCATGATATTTTTCAAGAAGTTTCAACTCATTTTGCATGTCTTCTTTAATTTTTTCGACTATCAACTCAGCCTCTTTTTGGGCATCTTTAACAATATTTTCTGCTAATGCTTTAGACTCTTCCAAATGTTTTTGAGCTACCTCTTTGGCTCTTTTGGACTCTTCCACTTTTTCTTGAATAGACTTCAAAGTGTTTACAATCTCTTCACTTCTACCTTTAAAAAAACTCTTAATAGGCTCAGCAATAAATCTATAAAGTATCGCTGCGAAAATTAAGAAGTTAATAGTACGAGGTATAATGTCAGTTTTTCCTTCTGCAGCAAAGATAACAACCGGCAAAAGTAAAATAAACAGTATCTTTTTCAACAATTTTAACTCCTTTTATATTTGAGAAAGTTTGGTTTTTAAACCATTTTGGAAATCAGACAGACTATTTGCAAGTTTTGCTCTTAACTCCTCTTTTTCATTTTCAAGTTCACCTACAAACAATTCATAAGATTTTTCAAGAACGGCTTTTTTCTCTTCAATCTTTTTATTGATCTCTTTCTTAACAGAATTAATAGCTTCTTCTCTAATTTTAAATGCTTGATTTTTTGCATCTTTAATAATCTTTGAAGCTTCATACTCCAAATGAGAAACATTGTTGCTGTTTTTTTTAGATTCTTCCATATCTTTTTGTATGGATTTATCTCTCTCTCTCATAAAACTCAACAGGGGTTTGTAGAGTATTTTATTTAAAACAACAATCAAACATATAAATATTACCGCGACAAACAATAATAAACCAGGAACTATATCCAACATACTGCAACTCCTTATAATTTAAGCATAACCATAGTTTATGATATTTAAGAACAAATTTTTATATTCTATCAAAATAATTTATAAACTTTTATTAAACAAACTAAATTTAATTATTAATTTTCGATAATAGCTCTAAAACTTCATTCTCATTGTGAAATTTTATGATAATTTGATTGTTTTTTATTTTATTATTCAATCCCAATTCTTTTAATTTTTTCGATAAAGTATTAATATTTGGAATTTTTTTGATACTCTTTTCTACTTTATTAGAAGAATTTCCCTCTTTTATCATTTTAACAATTTTTTCAGTTTCTCTAACACTAAGTTTTTGACCTATTATACTGTTGACGATATTTTCTTCATCTTTAGCATTTAAGCCTATCAATATTTTTGCATGTCCTTGGGAGATTTTATTTTCGCATATCAGTTGTTTCGTTCTTTCAGTTAAATTCAACAATCTTAAAGTATTTGTTATCTGTGTTCTGCTTTTGTGTATAATATCAGACAATTCATCATGGGTTATTTCATATTGCTCTATAAGTTCATGATAAGCAGTAGCCAATTCGATAGGATTTAAATTTTCTCTTTGTATATTTTCTATAAGGGCCAATTCTCTTAAATTTTCAGATTCGATATCGGCAACTATAGCTTTTATATTACTCAAACCTGCCATTTTTGTCGCCCTAAGCCTTCTCTCTCCGGCTATCAACATATATCCATTATCTTTTTTTACTACTATTATGGGTTGCAATAATCCATGTTTTTTAATAGACTCACTAAGTTCAGTAAGAGCAGACTCATTAAAGTATGTTCTTGGCTGATAAATATTTGGAATGATTTCATCCACTTCGATATCCATAATAAGATTGGATTTGTCTTCTATATCTTGTCTATATGCATCCTCAACATCTTCCAGTATTGCACCTATACCTCTGCCAAGTGCTTTTTTAACTTTTGCCATATTAGCCTGCCAATATAGTCGTGGCCAAATTTTGATAAGCCTGTGAACCTGTTGATTTTATATCATATAATATAATAGGCTTTCCAAAGCTTGGACTCTCTGCAAGTTTAATATTTCTTGGCACAACGACATAAGAGGAATTCTTTTTATCTATAAAAAGTTTATTTTTAAAGTGCTGTTTTAAGTCCGCAAATACTTGCTTTGATAGGTTGTTTTGAGTGCTATACATTGTAGGCAAAAAGCCTTTTATTTTTAATTTTGGATTGATAGTTTTTTTTATAAGTTTTATAGTGTTTAAAAGTTGAGCCAATCCCTCAAGTGCAAAAAACTCGCACTGAATGGGAATAATAACGGAATTTGCCGCACTTAAAGCATTTATGGTTATACTTCCAAGAGCGGGAGGAGAATCGATAATAATATAATCATACTTATCTTTTATCTCTTCTATTTTACTCTTCAAGATAAGTTCTCTTCCGTTACTGTCTTCGTCGTAAAACTCTTTTTCGATACCAACTAAGCCTATATTTGATGGTACTAAATGAAGTGTTTCTATAGATGTTTTAAGTATAACTTGTGAAAGTTTTTTGCTACCTATTAATACATGATAGATATTGAATTCATAGTCATTCCTATGAAATCCCAATCCTGTAGTAGCATTTGACTGAGGATCCGCATCAATAAGTAAAACTTTCTTTTCGGCTACTGCCAATGATGCTGCCAAATTTATTGCCGTAGTTGTTTTACCTACACCACCTTTTTGGTTAGCAATAGCTATAATTTCTTTCATTCTTATACTCACCTTTTAAATATGCTTTTTTAAACCAAATAAATAACAACTTATCGCAAATTGTATATTTTTTTACCATCAATTAAAATTGAACCATCAAAATCAAGCTCCGCTTTCCTTAAAGAAAACTTATCACTTTTATAGTGAAAATTGAATTTTTTGCTTTTTTGAAATTCTATCTTATATTTGCTAAAAACTTGCTTCCATGAAATATATTTTTCAATTTTTTCTACAAAATTTTCTACAAATTCATTTCTATCAATTTCAATATCAAGTTTATCGAAATTTTCGGGTGCATGGAGTATGTTTAACCCTATTGAGCAAACAATAAAATGAGATGTTTTAACAGTAATAACACCTCCGATTTTTTTATCTTTGATATAAAAATCATTTGGCCATTTTATCCATATTTTGGAACCTTTAAAAGATAAAATCTCTTTAAAAATATAAGCAAAATATATAGAAATGGATTGTAAAGGTAAATCTTTAGGCAACTGTTTCAAATCTACACATAACGAAAGAAAAAGATTGCCTTTTTGGCTGATCCACTCATTGCCTCTGCTACCCACTCCTTCTGTTTGACAATCAGCAATTACACATATAGGATATTTTATCTCTTGATTTTTAATTTTACTCAATAGAAATTTATGAGTAGAGTTTATCTCGTTAAAAAAAAGTATCTCCAACTTTTAACCTTTTTCCTACTATATACTCTTTTGCATTCATCTCTTTTTTTGAATTCGGTTGAACTTTTCCAATCAAAATGGCACCTTTTTTGCAAGATACGGTTATGGATTTTTCATTTATATCTATAATTTCTCTTGCTTTAGCTACTATATTATCAGTTGAAATAGATATTTTTTTCAACTTTAATCCATTTTTTAAAAATATACCCGGCCAAGGTGTATATGCTCTAAATTTAATATACAATTCATCAGCATCATCAAAATCAACCTCTCCATCTATCTTTTTTATCTTTTTGGCATATGTACTATCACAATCAAATTGTTTTATAGGATTGATATTTTCATATTCTCTCAATATATCGACAATCAATGATGAAGCAGCATACGATAATTCATCAAACAGTTCACTAACCATCATCTCTTTTTTAATTTGCACAAATTGGTATCCGAGTATATCTCCGGCATCAAGTCCTTCACTCATAAGCATTGCCGTAACACCGGAATATTTTTCTTTTTCAAGTATTGCTGTCTGTATCGGACTGGCACCTCTATATTTTGGCAACAATGAAGCATGTAAATTGATACAAGGAGCAATATTTAAAATTTGACTTGGCAATATTTGCCCATATGCCGCTACCACTATAAAATCCGGCTTTAACTCTTTTATAGCAGAAATTATATTTTTATCTTTTAAAGTCAAAGGTTGAAAAATCTCAACATCAAAACTGTTTTTAAGAAGCATTTTTTTTACATATGTAGGTGTCAATATTTGTTTTCTGCCAACAGGCTTATCCGGCTGAGTAAAAACAGCAACTATATCAATATCTTTTTGTTTAAAAAGATGTTCTAAAATTACCCAAGCATAATCGGGTGTCCCCATAAAAATAACTCTCAAATTTTATCCTTATTAATAAACAAAGTACCACCTTTGTGAATACCGTCAATAAGAAAACTTTGAATATCCTTCAAATCAAATCCACTTGATAGAAACATACTTTTTCCTCTTTCTAAAAGAAAATCGGCAGCCTTTAATTTTGTAGCTATTCCGCCGGTAGCAAAAAAATTATTGGGATTTAATTTTATATCCATTTCATCTTTTGTTATTTCGTGAACAACTTTTTTAACTTTGGCATCACTATTGCATCTTGGATCTTTGTCATAATATCCGTCTATATCAGAAAGTAGTACAAGCATATCAGCATCAAAATAGTATGCAACATGTGCTGAAAGCTGGTCATTATCGCCAAAAACCAACTCCTCCGTAGCTGTTGTATCATTTTCATTTATGATAGGAATTACTCTATTTCTTAAGCAGACATCTATAGCTTGTTTAGCAAACTGTGTTCTTTTTCTCGAATCCAAATCGTTTGCTGTCAAAAGAAATTGTGCTGTCAATTTATCATATTTCTCAAAAAGTTTTTGATATTCTCTCATAAGATGAGGCTGTCCTACTGCGGCTATAGCTTGTCTGTTCGCGATAATACTTTTATCAAGCTTGATTTTAGAATATCCTGCCGCAACTGCACCGGAACTTACCAGTATCACTTCAAATTTGTCATTTAATTCAGACACAAACTTAACAAGATTTTTCAATCTATCCTTTGCTATACGATTGTTTTCACTTAATACATGACTTCCGACTTTTACAACAACTCTTTTCAATCTAAAAAACTCCTTGCAATAAAAAAGCATCACAAAAAACACTTATTGGGTTATCAATTTTACTCAAAAAAGCTTAAAGAATTATTTTAAGTATATAGACTTGCTTGAATTACCTTTGGGTACTCCTCCACAAATCCACCTCGTACTCATGCTATTCTCTTTGTGCTATTAATCGTGGCTACTTTCGGTTGGGTATTTACAAGCATTAAAGAGTGCAAATTTTACCGCATTTGTATTTATGTTTGCAACTGCAGACAAAGGAGCTATAAAAAATGGCTTTTTATCATCTATTTCATATCTATCTTGATTGAAAAATATATAATTTTCATCAAAACCATACTCATTTTTTTCACTCTTTTGGATATCGATATCTTGAAAAAACTTCTTCATCTTTTTGTTTAATTCATCTTTTTCCATTGTATCTATTTTGGTTATTGCTATAGCAAAAGCTCTCTTATCTAATACTTTGGAAAATACTTTTAACTCTTTTTTCAAAGCCTCATATTGCTCTTTTAATGATCTATAATTTGACACATCAAGCATAAATAGTAAAAATTCCGTTCTTTCTATATGTCTCAAAAAATCCAATCCCAATCCTCTCCCGTCGCTAGCCCCTTCAATTATGCCCGGTATATCTGCCATCACAAAAGAGCTATACTCATCAACATTTACTACTCCAAGCTTAGGTGTCAAAGTTGTAAACTCATAGTTTGCTATCTCCGGAGTTGCATTTGATATAGTGGAGATGAGGGTAGATTTGCCAACATTGGGAAAACCAACAAGCCCTACATCGGCTATAAGCTTTAATTCAAGTCTTACTTTTAGCTCGACTCCCGGCAAACCAGGCTGAGCATAAGTTGGTCTTTGATTGGTCGAGCTTCTAAAGTGCCAATTGCCAAGTCCACCTTTGCCGCCTTTTAAAAACTTTATTTTTTGCCCTTCATCGACTAAATCAAACAAAACCTCTTGAGTTTGAGCATCTATTATTTGAGTTCCCGGTGGCACTTTTATCGTCAAAGACTCACCTTTTTTACCAAATCTTCTTCTACCTTCACCCTGATTCCCATTTTTTGCTTTTAGTATATGCTTACCTCTAAAATGAGATAGTGTATTAGTATTGTTATCAACTTCTATATACACATCGCCGCCATCGCCGCCATCGCCGCCATCGGGTCCGCCTTTTATAACGAATTTTTCTCTTCTAAACGAAACTGAACCCGCACCGCCGTTTCCGGATTTGAGTGTTAGTTCCACATTGTCAGTAAACATTTATAAACCTTTAAAATTGATAAATTGGGTAAGATGAGAGGAGTGTGCGGACAAAATATATCTTGTCCGCTATTGATAAGTTAAGCTGCCGGATAAACCGAAACTTTTTTTCTATGTTTGTCTTTTCTTTCAAATTTTACATATCCGTCAATTAAAGCAAATAGTGTATGGTCTTTTCCCATTCCAACATTATTTCCCGGATGTGTAGCTGTCCCTCTTTGTCTTATGATGATGTTTCCGGCTTTAACAAACTCACTACCGAACTTTTTAACACCAAGCCTTCTTCCTGCACTGTCTCTATTATTCTGGGTACTACCCTGACCTTTCTTATGAGCCATCTCTTCTCCTTATAGTACTATCTTTGTAACTTTTACACGAGTATATTCTCTTCTAAAACCTTTTTTTAACTTGCTATCTTTTCTTCTTCTCTTTTTGAAGATAACAACCTTTTTGGCTTTTGCATTAGTTACAACTTCTAATTCTATTTTCGCTCCATCAACAAATGGAGTACCCACTTTAAACTCACCGTCATTGACAGCAAGTACTTCCGTTACCTCTATGGTATCTTTTGGCTGAGCGTCAAGCTTGTCGAGATTTACAAAATCTCCCTCTTGAACTTTGTATTGCTTCCCACCATTTTGCATAATAGCATACATCCGCTATTCCTTTTGATAAATTTTGTCCAAACAATAGACTAAAAGCGAATTATATCTTAAAAAGATTTAATTTTTGATTAAAGTGTTAATGAATGGAGATAAATTCCAGCCAAATCCCATGAAATTTTAAAAATTCATTAAAAGATAATCATGGAAGACTTTTTGCTTAAATTATTAAAGACAATACCTCCAATTCTTTTTATCTTGCTCTGATAATATTGCATATAAATCTCTTAAAACATTGTTTAATTTATGAGAATATATCTTCTTGCTGTATTGGGATATAATCCAGAATCATGAGCATCAAAAATAATACCTTTTGCATCATGATAACTCGAATTTTTTCTAATTACATCAACAATCGCATGAATCAACTCTTTCATTTTATCATCATCTAAAAAACTGGTTGATTTATTTTTACTTAATACACTGTAAAAAGCATACTCTTCTGGAGTAAGTCCAAGCTCTTCTGATTTAAAATCTTCTAAATGCATCTCTTTTGCAATCTCTGATAATTCTTGCAATACCTGTGCTGAATCGATTTGATTGTTATGATAGCATTTTGCAACGGATTTTAATATCTCTGAAAATTTCTTTCCTTGTACTAAATTTTTTGTTTTACGAATCCTTACTTCATCGCTCAATAATTTTTTCAAAAGCTCAAAAGCAATATTTTTTTGTTACATATTTTTAACTTCCAATAAAAACTCATCTGATAAAATACTTACTGAAGGCTTCTTTACTCCTGCGGCTTCAAAAATATCAATCACACCATCACTCGAAAGTGCATCATCAACGATTTGCTTGATAGCTGTTTCTACTTTATAATCTGATTTTATTCCGTTACTCGAAAATTTACCAATTCTTGCCTTTACAGCTTGAAAAAATGCAACTTCATCTTTTATCATTTCTGCATCAGGACTTGGAATCGACATGGCAAAAAGTTTAGAAAGTATAGTTACTTCTTTTAAAAATCTCTCTTTTAGTTTTATATCTGAAAGAATAAAGTTCCCTGCACCAAGTAATATTTGTAATTTTTCAGCTGTATTAACTTTAAAATATGATTTATAATCAAAACCATTAAGCATCTGCTCTGTGATTTCAAACTTCTCTTTCATCCCGGCAATAGCCTCTTTTATATCAACAATCGGTTTTCCTTCGCCACCGCTTTGCAGATATGTTGCCATTGCATTTCTAAGATCTTGACCAATACCAATATAATCAACTACCAAACCACCCGGCTTGTCTTTATAAACTCTGTTTACTCTTGCAATTGCCTGCATTAAGTTATGTCCTTGCATCTTTTTATCTACATACAAAGTGTGCATACTTGGTGCATCAAACCCTGTAAGCCACATATCACGAACAATTACTAATTTTAATTCATCATTAATATCTTTCATTCGAGTAGCTAAATCTTTTCGCTGTTGTTTTGTGGTATGGTGTGGTTGAAACAATTCAGGATCATCTGACGAACTTGTCATTACAACCTTAATCACTCCTTTGTCTAAATCATCACTATGCCATTTGGGTTTTAGTGCAACAATTTCATTGTATAATCTCACACAAATATTTCGTGTCATCCCTACAATCATTGCCTTGCCCTCAAAAACTTTTTGCCTTGCTTCAAAGTGGCTTACTATATCTTTGGCAACATCTTTTAATCTATCAGGGTGACCAACTACGGCATCAATTGTAGCTGTTTCTTTTCTTGGCTTTTTCGATTTGTTCTTCGGTAGCATCGCAAATTTGGTTTATTTCTTTGTCTAATTTTTTGGCTGTTTTTTCATCAAGTTTTATTTTAACCAAACGAGATTCGTAGCTAATAGGAACTGTTGCTCCATCGTCAACAGATTGTTTAATATCATAAACATCAATATAATCACCAAAAACAGCAGGGGTTGATTTATCCTCTTTTTCTATGGGTGTTCCTGTAAAACCAATGTAAGAAGCATTTGGTAAAGCATCTCTTAAATATTTTGCATTTCCGTATCTTATCTCTGAGTCTTCTTCTGTTTCTACAACCCGACTTGTAAAACCGTATTGGCTACGGTGTGCTTCGTCTGCCACAACAACGATATTGGTTCTTTCAGATAATGTTTCGTAAACATTACCCTCTGATGGTGCAAATTTTTGGATAGTTGTAAATATTACACCACCACCCGAAACCTTTAACAACTCTTTTATATGTTTTCGACTCTCCGCTTGCATCGGTTTGTCTTAACAGTTGTTTGCAATTTAATCCACCCCAAAAGTGCCAAAGAGTTGATCGTCCAAATCATTACGGTCAGTAAGCATTACAATGGTTGGATTTTTCATTTTAGGGTGGATTGCTTGTCTTTATCGCTATCTTCTAAAAATATATCTCTTCTCTCGACCCCACGATTGTAAACATGATGAAACCCTGCTTCATTGACCCTGACTCTTCTTGCCATAAATCATCCTTTAGAGCATAAAATACTCTTGCATTATAACGGTTTAAAATTCAAAATTCAAGCTCTGACCCCTTTTATATTGGAAAATTAGCTTAAATTTTACTGAAAAATGCGGGGTGCTTTGCACCCTTATTTCAAAGCCAAAAGTTCTTTCTTCTTGGTCTCAAATTCACTTTTACTGATTATTCCATCTTTTAAAAGCCTATGCCAATATCTTATATTGTTCTTATCCTCACTATTAATCCCCGCTCTCTTCTCCGCTTCCGCTCTCTGCCTCAAGAGATAATCCATCGCATCCTCTCTCCACTGCTTTGAAACATTACCAAAATAACTAAGCCCCCTCTTCTTTCGTTGAATATAAACCAGAGTCTCCATAAAAGCAGGAAGTATGAGAGGCACACCAAATGCTAATAAAAAAAATATCGGCTCCGAAGCTTTTTGCATAAACTCTATATGTGTCCAAGCTAATCCCCAAAAGAACTGAGTAGCAACCCACAAAGGCAAATATGCAAAAAATCTTACAAATATATTACCGGTACTTACCCATCTCTTCTCCTCTCTGAACTTTTTATCTATCAACTCTTCCATCTTGTACTCCTTTTACATATTATAATTAAAATGAACTTAGAAAGCAATATAATACCCCAACAAATAAGACAATTCAAAAAAATGTTAAAATACAAAAATAGAGATACGAAGGGTAAAAGATGAGCAACAAACGAAGACAATTTAGAAAAGATAAAAGGGGTCAGTTGCCACCTTAAACCCCCATTAAATCATTAAAAAATATAATGTCCCCAGAAAAAATAACCAATTTCAAAAATATTTATATTCCTAAATGATAGAATGAGACAAAAAAACAGGAGATATAAAATGAGCAGAAAACGAACAACATATAGTGCTGAATTTAAAGCCAAAGTAGTTCTTGAAATTTTAGAAGGCGAAAAGACTTTGAATGAGATAGCAAGTAAATATAAATTGCTACCCAAGAATCTACAGAACTGGAAAAAACAGTTTTTGTCTAATGCTTCATTAGCATTCGATAAATCTCAAGTTGTGAAAGAGTATAAAGAGGAGATAGAATTTCTTAAAAAACAAAGCGATCAACTTGCAAAAAAAGTTGGGACATTGACTATAGAAAAAGATTGACTTGAGGGAAAGCTAAAAAGCTTGGACTTATCTAATTATAATACCCCAAGAAAAAAGACAAATTTAATTTTTTTAAAGTATAATAAAAATAAAAACAAGGGGCAAAAGATGAGCAATAAGCGAAGAAAATTTAGTAGCGAATTTAAAGTAAAACTTGTGTTAGAGGTTTTAAAAAACGAGAAGACTCTAAACCAAATAGCACAAGAAAATAGTATTTTACCTAAAAATCTCATAAATTGGAAGAAGCAGTTTTTAGAAAATGCCGAGATAGCAATGGAGCCAGCTAAGGCAGTTAAAGAGTATAAAGATCAAATAAAAGAGCTTGAGAAAAAAGTAGATAGATATGCAAGGACAGTAGGAAAATTAACAGTAGAGAGGAATTGGGCAGTGGGAAAGCTAAGGAGCTTGGACTTATCGAATAGAAGAAAGATGGTAGAAGTCCAAGCTGTAAATAATACCGATACGATACCATCACATTCAAGACAACATGAGATACTTGGTATCAGCAGAAGCTATAACTATTATACTCCTATAATCAATCCAACAAGAGAGACTATCAAACAAAGAATAATGCAGATATCCCAAGATGAGTTTATGTGTGTTTATGGAGAAGAGAAGGTATATAGACAACTGCTTGATGAAGGGTACAATATAAGTTTAAATACAGTATCTAAATACCGCAGAGAACTTGGTATCAAGGCAATCCTTGCAGTTAAACCAATAAATACTACAGTCACAGATGATCATCATCCAAAATACCCATATCTTCTTAAAGGTGTTGATATAGATAGACCTAATAAAGTATGGAGCACTGATATCACCTATATTAAAATAAATGGCGGTACAGTCTATCTTGCAGCAGTGATTGATTGGTACTCTAAAGCAGTACTTAGTTGGAGTATCTCCAATACTATGGATACAGACTTTGTTATGGGTGTATTAAATAAAGCACTCTCACAATACGGCAAGCCCGAAGTTTTCAATACAGACCAAGGAAGCCAATATACAAGCTATATCCATACTCAGACACTTAAAGACAATGGTATTCAAATATCAATGGATTCCAAAGGAAGAGCTACTGACAATATAGCTATAGAAAGATTTTCAGGAAACATTTTTGCTTTGCAAAAAGCGATTCTCTTGTTTTGGAGAACCATAAAATGTGAAAGATTGTATCTTAATGCCTATAAGAATATGATGGAGTTAAGACAAGATGTGAAAGCTTATATCAACTTCTATAATTATCATAGATATCATCAAACACTACAAT
>Ga0256842_1000952_pt1 | contig 24809 bp, 24 predicted proteins | sample 4559240metaG_FD_185973 | JGI IMG/M metagenome (GOLD analysis project Ga0256842, IMG submission 185973) | Hydrothermal vent microbial communities from Guaymas Basin, Mexico - 4559-240 | ecosystem: Environmental > Aquatic > Marine > Hydrothermal vents | place: Mexico: Guaymas Basin | collected... | reverse complement strand
TGGTGAGGATAGCATGCGAGGAAACACCCGTTCCCATTCCGAACACGGCAGTTAAGCTTGCATGCGCCGATGGTACTGCGGGAGAGCCCGTGGGAGAGTAGGTATTGCCAGGGGTTGTTTTTTTACCCGCTTTTAGTGGATATGAAGTTGTCTTATCTTGAGGCGGCGTAGCTCAGATGGTTAGAGCATGCGGCTCATATCCGCAGTGTCCGGGGTTCAAGTCCCTGCGCCGCTACCAATTTTAATTTTCTCTTGTGCTTTTTATATAATTAGGTAAAATAGTAATATTATGAGTGAAATTTTAGTTATAGGTCATAAAAATCCTGATGCTGATGCAGTTTGCTCTGCGTATTCTTATGCTTACTTAAAGAATGCGATAGATAGAGATAATTTATATACTGCTGCAAGGTGCGGTGTCTTAAATAAGCAAACAAAATTCATATTTGATAAATTTAATATAGAGCCTCCTATTTATATAGATAATGTTTATCTTAGAGTTAAGGATATAATGACGAAGGATGTGTTCTATATAAGAGAAAACGACCCGTTTTGGTTGGTTTTAAAAAGCATCAACAGCATGAAGATAAGGCTTATTCCTGTTGTTGATAGTGATAGTGTGTTATTAGGAGTTATAAGCATTCCTGAGATAGCAGCATTTTTTGCGGAACTTGATACAGACTCAAAACCTAAGTATCTTATAAGACCTGATAATTTTCCAAAGGTTATACCAGGATATTTTATTAAAAGTGCCGAGAAGGAAGAATTTGTTTCCTACTTTTTGGTTGGTGCCATGCCTTTTGGTGCTTTTAAGGAAAAACTTGATAGCTTTAATGCATCTGAGGTTGTGTTAATTGTGGGAAATAGGGAAGAGATTGTTGAATATGCAAAGGAAAAAGGTGTTGCAGCCATAATCTTAACAGGAATAAGCAGCAACGATTCTTTTGATTTTGATGATTATGAAGGTTGGGTGTATGTATCTACTAAGGATACCGCTGAAACATTAAGATTATTGGCTCTATCAACCCCATCTAAATATATTATGGATAAATCTCCAATAGCTAAAGAGGACGATTATATATCCGATATTGGCGGAATTTTAAAGAACGACTATCATAGGGGTATGCCTGTTGTAGATAAAGATAATAAACTAAAGGGAATTTTAACAAGGTCTGATTTCTTAAAAAAGAAGAAAAAAAGTGTTATACTTGTTGATCATAACGAATATGCTCAAGCCGTGGACGGCATAGAAGAAGCGGAAATTAAAGAAATAATAGACCATCATAGATTAGGTAGCGTTCGGACTGATTTGCCTATCTATGTTTACGCTAAACCCGCTGGAAGTAGCTGTACTCTTGTATATCAGTTGTACAAGTTTAATAAAATTGATATACCAAAGGATGTTGCATCAATAATGCTTTCGGGGATACTTTCCGATACGGTAGTGCTTAAATCTCCTACGACAACCCAAGAAGATATAGTTGCTTCTGAAGAATTATCAAAAATATCTAATGTTGATATAAACGAGTTGGGAGAAGAGATTTTTAGTGTAACAGAAAGTTTAATAAATAGGGATATTAATGAAATAGTAGATTCCGATTTTAAGGTATATAAAGAATTTGGTGTTTATGTTGGTATAGGTCAAGTTGAAGTTACCAATTTAAACGAAGTTGACAAAGTGGAAGATAGATTAGTTGAAGCCCTGAACAATAAAAGGAAATCAAAAGGTCTTGATTGGATTATGCTTATGGTTACTGATATTATCAATCGTAATAGTGTTCTCATTAGTTTGGGGGCTAAACGTTATAATGAAGGGTTGCATTTTTCTAAGATTAGTGAGAATAAATTTTACCTTCCAGATATAATATCAAGAAAAAAACAATTACTTCCCGAAGTATTGCGTATTTTGGAAGATGTTCAATAATATCTTGACAATATTTTAAAAATAAGATATTGAATTAATCGCTTTTTTCCTTCCTTTTGCCGAGGTGGTGGAATAGGTAGACACGCCATCTTGAGGGGGTGGTGGGATTACTCCCGTGCGGGTTCGAGTCCCGCCCTCGGCACCATTTTTATTATAGATATATGGCTGTTATTTATATTTAATAATTTATTTGATAAACCTTGTTAAGTTGTGTATATTACAAATCAGTATTGTTAATTTTTATTGATTCGGGAGTTGAAGTATGACACAGATTGAAGCGGCAAGAAAAGGAATAGTAACTGAAGAGATAAAATATGTTGCGAAGGTTGAAAAGAGAAGCGAAGAATTTATAATGGAAGGTCTTGTAAATGGTACTATAGTTATACCTAAGAATATTAACCACAACATAAAACCAATGGCAGTAGGTAAAGGTTTAAAAACAAAGGTAAATGCAAATATTGGTACATCAAGTGATATAGCTGAGTTGGATAATGAGCTTAAAAAATTGCAGGCTGCAATTGATGCTAAGGCTGATTCTGTAATGGATTTATCTACAGGTGGAGATTTAGATTATATCAGAAGAAAGATATTGGACGTTTCACCCATTGTAGTAGGTAACGTTCCAATCTATCAGGTGGCTGTGGAGGTTGCCGAAAAACGGGGTAGTATAGCATATATGACAAAGGATGATATATTTAATACTATTGAAAAACAGGCTCAAGATGGTATTGATTATATGACATTGCATTGCGGCGTTACGCTTGAATCTTTAGAAAGACTAATTCAGCAGGGTCGTGTTGAAGATGTAGTATCAAGAGGTGGTTCATTTTTATCTGTTTGGATGCTTTACAATGAAAAGCAGAACCCTTTGTTTGAGGATTTTGATAGGGTGATTGAGATAGCTAAGAAGTACGATGTTACACTGTCTTTGGGTGATGGTTTTAGGCCTGGTGCCATTGCTGACGCTACAGATAGGGCTCAAATTCATGAGCTTATTTTATTGGGTGAGCTTCATCAAAAAGCACTTGAGGCAGACGTTCAATCAATGATAGAAGGTCCTGGGCATGTTCCCATAAATCAAGTTATTACAAATGCTGAAATTGAAAAGAGTTTATGCAACAATGCTCCTTTTTATGTATTGGGTCCTGTGGTTACCGATATTGCTCCTGGGTATGACCATATAACAAGTGCTATTGGTGGTGCTTTGATGGCTGCAAACGGAGCGGATTTTTTGTGTTATGTTACAAAAGCTGAGCATGTAAGGTTGCCTACACCAGATGATGTAAGAGAAGGTGTTATAGTTACAAGAATTGCTGCGCATGCTGCAGATATTGCAAAAAATATTCCAGGGGCATTTGAATGGGATTTAGAGATGAGTAAGGCAAGAAAGTCTCTCAACTGGTCAAAGATGATAGAGTTATCTATAGATCCTGAATATGTAAAAAACGAAAGAGACTCTTCTATGCCTGAAGAAGCGGATGTGTGTACTATGTGTGGGAAATTTTGTGCAATTAAATTATTGAATAAAGCTTTAAGAAAGAGTTGATGCTATGAATGAAGTAATACTTGATGAATTGTACAAGAATCTTGGGAAGTATGTAACAAGCGATAATATGTGTAAAAGGCTAAATATAAGTAGGATAGCCGTTTGGAATAGGATTAAGGGACTACAAAAATTAGGTTACAAAATAGAAGCAAAAAGGAGTGTAGGCTATAGGCTTGCCGAAGAGGGTAAAGATATTTTAATACCTTACGAAATAAAGAGAAGATTGAATACTAAAATGTTCGGTAGGGAGATAGAATATTTCAGACTTACATCATCGACAATGGATGAAGCTCAATACTTAACGGAGAAGGAGTGCCCTCATGGATTGCTTGTTATATCAGAAGAGCAAACCAACGGCAGAGGAAGGCAGAAGAGAAAGTGGCTTTCTCCTCAAGGTTTAAATATATATGCCTCATTAATTTATAAACCTACGTCAATGAGTGCAGTAAAGTCCATAGCTTTGATGTTTGCTACGTCTATAGCAATAGTAGAGGCTTTGAGTGATGTTGGAATAGATAATGCAGCCATCAAATGGCCGAACGATGTTATGGTAAATAAAAAGAAGATAGCCGGTGTTTTGCTTGAAACGAAAAGCGAATCCGGTATTTTGAAATCTGCTATTGTGGGTTTTGGCATAAATGCAAATATGGAAAGTATACCGGATGAGTTGCAAGATACCGCAACGAGCGTAATGATGGAGATAGGCGAAAAGGTCGATAGGGCTACGCTTTTATCCAATATCCTATATTATATGGAAAATATGTTTCGATTAATTGAAGAAGATAAAGATGATAAGGTGTTTGAGCTTTGGAAAAAATATGATATGACAATAGGCAAAAGGGTGAAGATAATAAGTTCGGATGGTGAGGTTGAAGGTGTTGCTTCGGATATAGATGAACAGGGATTTTTGTTGGTTAAAACTGATGATGGAAGTGTGAGAAGGGTTGTAACGGCTGATAGCTTGAGGTTTGTTTAGATGAATGATAAAAATATATTAACTTCCATAATAAAGGAGAGTTTATATAGGATGGCAAAAAAGGAGTTTGTGTTTACTCCTTTTAACTATTATAAAGTATTTACAGAAGTTGCTTTGGAATATGGTATGACTCAGAGCGAGCTTCATCAATTTTTGTATGGAGATATTGAGCTTGATGCAAAAGATATAGAAGAAATGAGAAAAAAGGTTCTCAATATAGCTACAAACATAAAAGATGTAACTGTTGATGTTGAGAAATCTATTGAAAAGACAGAAAATGAAAATAAAAATATTTTAGAGAATATCTCCAAAGGCAAGATTGATGAAAATATAGTAGATGAAATAGAAAAGATAAAATATATAAATATATCGTTGCGTTCTGAATTGGAAAGCGCAAGAAAAGTGCTTGAGAAACAGAGGCTTGCAATAGAAAGCATAAAGGAACTCTCTTTGAGAGATCATTTAACAGGTCTTTATCTTAGAAGGTATATGGAAAGTAAATTAAGCGAGTGTATATATAACTATAAAAGATACAAAAAGAAATGCAGTATAATAATGGCTGATTTAGATGATTTTAAAGAGATAAATGATATGTACGGACATTCATCAGGCGATATTGTGTTAAGAGATTTTGCCTTGCTTTTAGAGAAGATTACCAGACAAAGTGATGTATGTATAAGATATGGTGGAGATGAATTTATTATTCTTTTGCCTGAAATAACGCTTGAAGATGCTGTAGTTGTAGCGAAAAAGATACAAAATTCGCTGGACAACTTGAAATTTAAAAAAGGCAATATGGAATTTAGCTGTTCAGTTTCTATGGGTGTTACTTCAGTTAAGGATAATGATAATCTGGAAAGTGTATTGGATAGGGTTGATGAAGCGCTTTATAAAACAAAAAGAGAAGGAAAATCCGGCATTACGGTTTTATAAAATCCTATGAGCAATTATTATATATGCGGAGGCTATAATGAAGGTTGAAGACTATATCGAAAAGCTTAAACCTTATGAAGGTGGAAAACCTATTGAGGAATTGCAAAGAGAATTAGGTATAGAAGGCGAAATTATAAAGCTTGCGTCAAACGAAAATCCTCTTGGGGCATCAAAAAAGGCCAAAGAAGCCATAAAGAAAGCAACAGGTAAAGTTTATCTTTATCCTGATGGAAATGCCTATTATCTAAAAAAGAAAATGGCTGCTAAATTGAATATTGATATGAATAATATAATATTCGGAAATGGCTCTGACGAGCTTATAGAATTAATCTATAGAACATTTGCTACAAATCCAGATGATGAAATACTTTATTGTTATCCAACATTTATAGAATACAAGATTATAGGAATGGGTTTTAATAAAAAGCTTATTGAACTACCGTTAAATAACTATGCTTATGATATAGAATTATTGTTGGATAGCATTAATGATAAGACAAAGATAATTTTCTTGAATACACCAAACAATCCAACAGGCGCAGCTATTCCTAAAAAAGACATAAATAGGGTGATAGATGCGGTTAAGGATAAAAATTGTCTTGTTGTAATAGATGAGGCATACTACGAATACGCAATAGCTGAAGATGATTATGAAGAGCTGTTAGATTTATATAAAGAGAATAACGTTATTATTTTAAGAACGTTTTCAAAGGCGTATGGTCTTGCGGGTTTGAGAATTGGATATGGCATTGCCCAAAAAGATATTATTGATTATTTAAATAGAACTAGACCGCCTTTTAATGTAAACATTCTTGCCCAAGAAGCTGCTATGGCTGCCATAGATGATGATGAACATATTAGAGAAAGCGTAAAAAATAATAATGAAGGGAAAGAGTTTTTATACTCTGAATTTGAGAAATTGGGTATAGAATATATTAAAACGTATGCCAATTTTATACTGTTTGATACAAAAAAAGATGCCAACAAAATATATGAAGCATTATTAAAAAAAGGTGTCATAGTAAGGTCTATGGCAGGTTATGGTTATACGACGTCTTTGCGTGTTACTATAGGCACTATGGATGAGAACAGAATCTTTATAGAAAAACTTAAGGAAGTGCTTGATGTTTAATAATATTGGTATCGTGGGCGTTGGTTTGATAGGTGCATCAATGGCTATAGAAATAAAGAATAAGCATCTTGCGCAAACGGTTATAGGGTTTGATAAAAATCAACAGAGCCTTGATATTGCCGTGAAAAATGGAATTATAGATGGATATTCTAATATAAAAGATATTGGTGTATGTGATTTTGTTATTGTAGCTACGCCTGTGGCTTCTATTGCGGATGTCATTAAAGAAATTACTCCAAATCTAAAAGAAGGTACATTAATTATAGATGTTGGCAGTGTTAAATCTTCCATCATAGATAGCGTTTTGCCTTTTTTGGACGATGCCATACATTACGTTCCTATTCACCCGATAGCTGGTATAGAAAAATTTGGCGTAGATGCTGCCAAGAAGGATTTATTTAAAGGAGCGTATTGTATTATTACGCCTTTTGAAGGAATAAACAGATTTGCCCAAAATAAGGTTGAGAATTTTATAGAAAATCTTGGTATGCGTGTTGAGATTATGGATGCAAAGAGTCATGATAACGTTTTTGCATACATTAGCCATCTTCCGCATTTTATAGCATATGCTTTAGTTGGCTTAATTGAAAATAAAAATGACGATAGATTTAAGTTTATAGGTGGAGGGTTTAGGGATTTTACGCGTATAGCAGCATCAAGTGAAGAGATGTGGAGTGATATATTTTTGTTAAACAAAAAAGAATTGCTACACAGCGTGGATGAATTCAAAATCCAGATAGATAAAATAAGAGAGTCGATAGAAACCGAGAATATTGAATCATTAAAAGAATATTTAAGACAGGCTCGTATATTTAAAGAGTCTTTAGATGAAAAAAGATAGATTTATAGTTACCATAGACGGACCTGCCGGAAGCGGTAAAAGCACCATCTCAAAATTAATTGCTGAAAGAGATGGGTTTTTGCATATCGATACAGGTGCGCTTTATAGAGCTATAGGATATTTAACAGATGGACAACCTACAAAAAATGATTTAAACAATATTCATTTTAATATAAGAATAAATAATAAAATTGAAATATTTTATAATGGTGAAAATATAGAAAAATTTATCAGAAATGAAGAATGTGGAATGCTTGCATCCAATGTTGCAAAGATAGATTATGTTAGAGATTTTGTCAACAAGACAGCAAGAAAAATAGCAAGTGTCGGCAAATATATAATAGACGGAAGGGATTGTGGAAGTGTTATATTTCCATATGCTGATTTAAAGATATTTCTCGATGCAGATTTGAAAGAAAGGGCAAAAAGAAGAGCTTTTGAAGATAAAAGAAGCGTTGAAGAAATAGAAAAAGAAATAGAAAAAAGGGATAAACAGGATAAAAGTAGGAATATAGCTCCATTAATGAAACCAAATGATGCGGTTGTTATAGATACAACCAATTTAACAATAGAAGATGTTTACAGTAAGATTAAGGAGATGATAAAGGAAAGATATGAACATAAAGATAGCTGAAAATGCTGGATTTTGCTATGGTGTTATGAGAGCTATTAAGATGGCGGACGATGCCATAAAAAAGTATAAAAAGCTTTATTCTTTGGGACCTATTATACACAACCCTCAGGTGGTTGAAGAATATGAAAAAAAAGGGTTAAAGGTTGCTCAAGATTTGAACGATGTTGATGCTCCTGTTTTGATTCGCTCGCACGGTGTACCGCCAGAGGTGTATAATGAAATTAACAAAAAAGGAGTAGACTATATAGATGCAACTTGTCCTTTTGTTAAGGAAGCTCAAGATTATGCAAAAGAGATGTTTTTAAAAGGATATACAATTGTTATATTCGGAGACAAAAATCACCCAGAGGTTAAAGCACATCTTGGATATACGGATTATAATGCTTATATTGTTAATACGCCTGAAGAAGCAAAAAATGTTGTCGCGGAGAAGATAGGAGTAATATCACAAACTACACAATCAGTAGAACGTTTTGCGTCGGTTGTTGCAGAGCTTTCAAAGAACTCAAAACAGCTAAAGGTTTATAATACCATATGTGATGCTACGGAAAAACGACAAAAGTCAGCAAAAAAATTAGCCAAAGAATCGGATATTATGATAGTAATCGGTGGAAAGAATTCTGCAAATACGAGAAAACTCTATGAGATATGTAGTAAATACTGCAAAAAAGCTTATCATATAGAAACTGAAGATGAAATACAGAAAGAATGGTTTTTGGATGTTGATAATGTAGGTATTACAGCTGGAGCGTCCACTCCATCATATATAATTGATAGGGTTTATAATTTTATTAAGGGTATGGATAGTGAATGAATATTTGGAGTTGTTTAGAGATATATCCAAGACTATAGAAAAAAATCTCGGTAACATATTTGGAACAAAAAAAGCAAGAAAAGAATTCAAAAAGGGTTCGTTTGGTGATGTTACAGTTTATATAGATAAAATTGCAGAAGACATAATAATAGAAAAGATAGAGAAAGAGAATATTAAATGCTCAATTCTAACTGAAGAGTCAGGCTGGATTGAGCTTGGAGCAAAAACTCCAATTGTTATTGTTGACCCTATAGACGGAAGCTTAAATGCAAAAAGAGGCTTGCCCTATTTTTCTTTTTCTATAGCTTTAAGCAGTAGCAATACGACAGATGGTATTTTCGTTGGTTTTGTTAAAAATCTATCTAATAAAGACGAATTTTATGCTCAAAAAAACAATGGGGCATTCTTAAACGGAAACAGAATAAAGCCTTTCTCTAATGCTTTGAATGTTGTTGCAGTTGAGGGTTTTAAAAAAAAGACCGACCCTGAATTGATAAAGTTTATTTTTTCCAAATTTAATAAGGTTAGACAGATGGGTTCTTTAGCCTTGGATTTATGCTATCTTGCAACAGGAGCATTTGATGCATTTTTGAATATTGTTGATTCAAGGGTTGTTGATTACGCTGCATCTAAGATTATTTTGGAAGAAGCGGGCGGCGGTGTTTATGAATGGATAAGTAATAAGCCGTTTGTTGCAGATGTTGTCCTTGATAAGTCAGATAGGTTTTTTTGTGTATCTAAGACAGAGTTTGCGGAAGAATTTGTAAGTATAATGGGAGAGTTGCTATGAAAAGGGTTTTGTTGGCTCTGTTTTTTGTAGCGATTTTTTCAATAAACGCTATATCTTGTGTTAAAATTACTACAACAACGTTTATATTATCTTCAATAGTCAAGCAAATTGGAAAAGAGTTTGTTGATGTTTCTTATTTAATACCAAATGGCTCGAATCCTCACATATTTAGTCCAAAACCAAAAAGTCTTGTTAAACTTTCTAAGTCAGATATGTTTGTAGGTGTTGGGTATGGGTTTGAATTTTGGTTGGATAGGATAAAATATATGCTTAAGGACAAGGATGTTCTTATGATGTCGGATTTATATAAAACCCCTTTGGATAAAGCTGTAGTCAATGGTAAGGTAGTGGCAAATCCACATATATGGCTTGATATGGATTTTGTTGGTAATGAGTTTGTTTTTGCGCTATCAGATAGATTATGCAGGCTTGATTCTTTGCATTGCAGTTATTTTAAAAAAAATGCAAAAGAATTTTCAAGAAATGTTGAAGATATTAAAAATTCATATATAAACGAGTTTGATAAGTTGAAGGGGTATTGTTTTTTGGATATTAAACCTGCATTGGAGTATCTTTTAAAATCCGCACAAGTAAAGTCTTGTTATGTGCTTATAAAAAAGGGCAATAAAGAACCAAAAATTAGAGATATGATAGAAGCCGTAAAGCATTGCCAATGTAAAAAAGGTTTTGTTTTGTATATCAATAATTTACAGCTGGCAAAAACTATGTCAAATAAACTGAATTTTACAGCAGTTGAAATGAATCCGTTAGGTGATGTAAAGAATATAAATTCTTATCAAAAATTACTGATATATAACCTTCATCAAATCAAGCAAGCTGTAAAATGATTTCTATAGAGCACTTAACCGTAAAATGCGATAATAAAATCATTCTTGACGATATAAGTATGGACATAAAAAAAGGTGAGTTTGTAGGTATCTTGGGGCCTAACGGAGCAGGAAAGACAACCTTGATAAAGGCAATCTTAGGTTTACTTGATTTTCCCTACCAAGGAAGTGTTAAGATAGACGGATTAAGTGCAAAAGAGTATATGAAGATAAAAAGAGGGCTTATCGGATATTTACCTCAGCATGCAATAGTGAACTGGAATATGCCTATAAGGGTTATAGATGCCGTATTAATAGAAAACGTTAAACCCTTTGGGTTGTTTTTAAAGCATTCAAAACGTGATATGGCAGCTGCTGAACATTGGCTTAGCGTTTTCGGCGTAGCGGAATATAAGGATACATATATTAGGGAATTGTCAGGTGGTCAACAGCAAAGGGTTTCTTTAGCAAGGTGTATGATACACAACCCTGAATTGCTTATATTAGACGAACCTAATACAGCTATTGATGCAGTATATAATGCCAAGATGTATGAAATATTAAAGGAATTGAGCAGAAAGAATAATATGACGATAGTGATGGTTAGTCACGATATAGGCGCTGTTACTACATATGTTGATGAGGTAATGTGTCTAAATGTAAAGCTGCATTGTCATGGTAGCGTAAAGAATATAGATTTTGCTACAGTTTTTAAAGAGGTTTACGGTAAGGATATGGAGATTGTGATACATGGAAACCAATGTAAGAATTGTGTTGTAAATAAAGGTAGTATACGATGATTTGGGATATATTAATAAGGGCTGCTGTTGTGGGTATATTATTATCTGTGTTGCTTTCTGTTATGTCGTATTTTGTGGTTTTAAGAAAGATGACATTTGCTGGTGTAGGTATTGCTCACTCGGCTTTTGGTGGTATAGCTTTGAGCTTTTTATTGGGTTTGGGTGGATATCTTTTACCTATTGTATTTAGTGTTCTTTCTTCTTTGCTTATAGCCTTTATGTATAAAAAGGGAAAAATGAGTGAAGATAGCGCAATTGATGTAATTTTTGTGTTTTCTATGGCTTTTGGTGTGTTTATATTGAGTATGAGCGATGGCTATTCTGCAAATATGCTTGGTATACTGTTTGGTAATATACTTTCCGTGAGTTACGTTGATTTTATCTTAAGTTTATTTGTATTTGTTTTCGGATTTTTATTTATTGCTTACTATTTTTCTCATTTTCAACTTATGAGTTATAATGAGGAGCTTGCTTATATATCCGGAGTAAGGGTGGATGTGCTTTACTATATGTTTTGGGTAGTATTATCAATTATTATAGTGCTTGCAATAAAACTCATAGGTATCATTCTTGTAAACGCTTTTTTGGTTTTACCTACGCTTGTTGGTTTGAATCTAGCAAAAAATTATAAAAACATAGTGTTTGTTTCTATGCTGTCGTCGACCATTAGTATAATTGCGGGCATATCCATTGCTTATCTTTTGGATACACCCGCTGGCGCAACGATAGTTCTTGTGTTTATATTGTTATGGGTTTTTAGTATTGCATACAATAAAATCAAAACTTAGCTTCTATATATTTTTGAGCGCTTGATGCGGCAATTGCTCCGTCTGATGCTGCTGTTATTACCTGCCTTAAAGGAGTTGAACGTATATCACCCGCGGCAAAAATTCCTTCTACGTTTGTTTCCATCTTTTCATCGGTTATGATATAGCCTTCTTCGTCTAATTTGATTAAATCTTTTACAAATTCGGTATTTGGTGTTGTGCCTACGTATATAAATACACCGTCCACACTAAGTCTTGTTAGCTCTTTCGTTTTTGTGTTTTCAAGCATAAGACCGTTTACAAACTTATCGCCCTGTATTTCTTTAACGGTATGGTTGAAAATAAATTCTATTTTATCGTTTTGCATTGCCCTGTCTTGAAGTATCTTTATGGCTCTTAACTGGTCTCTTCTGTGGATTATGTATACCTTTTTTACAAGGTTTGTTAGGTATAGAGCTTCTTCTATGGCAGAATCACCACCGCCTACAACAGCGACTGTTTTGTTTCTAAAGAATGCTCCGTCGCATGTTGCGCAGTAAGATACGCCTTTGCCTGTAAACTTTTTTTCTCCTGGACAGCCTAATTTATTGGCGCTTGCACCGGCAGCTATGATTATTGTTTTTGTTTTTATGCAAGAACCATTTGTTAAGGTTACGCTCTTACATTCTCTTTCATCATTGATGCATGTAACACCTTCATAGCTCGTTTCTACACCGAATTTTTCAGCTTGTTTTGTGAAATTCTCTATAAGCTCCATTCCGCTGATGCCTTGAGGAAATCCGGGATAATTTTCCACTTCAAATGAAAGCACTATTTGACCACCTAATATTTTACCTTCACATAAAAGGGTTTTTAACCCACCTCTTGCTGCATATATACCAGCAGCCAAACCAGCTGGCCCACCACCTATTATTACAACATCGTGCATCTGTTGACCCCCTTGATATAAATAACCGACCTATCTTTAAAGATAGGTCGGTTATATTCTATAATATCTGTTCCAATTTCTGAACAAAGTATTCCTTAGGAACAGCGCCTACTATCTGGTCTGCAACCTCTCCGTTTTTGAATATCATAAGGGTTGGTATGCTCATAATACCGTATCTTACGGCTATGCCTGATTCTTCATCTGTATTGAGTTTTCCAACCTTTAGTTTGCCAGCATATTCTTCGGCAATTTCCGATACTATGGGAGCAACCATTCTACACGGCCCGCACCATGGTGCCCAAAAATCTACCAATACAGGAATATCGGAATTTAAAACTTCTTCTTCCCAATTATTCTCCGTTAGCTGAATTTCTGCCATCTTTTTCCTCCTTGTTTTCTAAATTGCCACGTAATAATAGATGTAAAGCAAACCTTTGTCAAGAGTAACAAAATTATTGTGATAAAAGATTATAAACTTTAAGTTTATTGTCTTATTTTGCTTTTCATATGCGAATGTATATATGTTTCTATACCTTTAGCTATGCCGATTGCAAGGTATTTTCTAAAAACGGGATTTTTTAAATATAAAGCGTCTTTTGGGTTATTTATAAAAGCTGTTTCTATCAGTATGGATGGACATCTTGTGTCAACAAGCACATAAAACGGTGCTTGTTTTACGCCTCTGCCTTTGTATCCTGCATAAATCTTTTTTCCATAGCTCAACATTTTATAATAAACATCCAATGCTAACGTTTTCGATTTTTCGATTTTTGCAGATTGTATTAAAGATAATATTATTTTGTTTATATCGCCGACTTCTTGGATTGATATGCCGTTTTCTCTTGCAGCAAGCCTTATTGCACGTTTGTCGCTTGTTGTGTTTAAAAAGTATACTTCAAGACCTTTCGCTTTTTTTCTATCTTTGACTGAATAGTTAGCGTGTATTGATACAAATATGTTGGCTTTTACCCTGTTTGACAGTTGAGACCTGTCAGATAGCGTAGGGTATGTATCTTTGTTTCTTGTTAATACAACTTTATATCCTTTACGTTTTAGATAATATGCCGTTCTTTTTGCTATATCGAGCACAATATTTTTTTCTTTATTGTATATGCCTATGGCGCCCGGGTCTTTTCCACCGTGTCCAGGGTCTATGACTATTACAGGTGTTTTTGTGCTTGGCTTTGATAGATTTATTACCGTTTTTGCAGTTTGTTTGTGGCTTATTTGAGTTTTTGGTTTTGCGGTTTTATTGGATGTGTTATTAAAAAGTTTTTCTATTCTAACTATTAGGTATTTTCCGTTTTTTGATAGTATAGGTTTGTATTTATAGGTATATTTATCATTCATTTTTATATAGATTCTTGTTTCGTTTCTTATGTCCCTAACAAGTATATCATTAACAGAAAGCCTTGGTGTTGGTGTTTGGTTGATGTGTATGGTGTATTGAGGTACGGCTATATACCAATAGTTGTTGCTTAGCATTATAAATCTGTAGTTGTTTATTTTATTGAAGGTGAATATTACGTTTTCTACGCCTGGCGATATGCCTATTATGCTTAGCGATTCCAATACGGGCTGGTATTGGTATGCATACGCTGAGAATGCTATGAAGAAAAACCACATTGAGGAAATTATTGCTTTTATCATTAAAAACTATTATATTTATAAGCGTTTAAATTGCAAGAAAGGGTTTTTGGTTTTATGCGAATTCTTGGAGTGGATTATGGTGAAAGAAAGATAGGTATAGCGTTAAGTGATTACACCAACACGATAGCAACGCCGCTATGTGTTATAGATGTCCAAAAAAGTGATCCTATAAAAGAGATAGATAATATAGTTAAAGAGCATGATATTAAAAAAATTGTTGTGGGAATGCCTATAAATATGAACGGCACGATAGGTGAAAGAGCAAATATAACAAAAGAGTTTATAGAACGTTTAGCTAATGCTGTCGATATTGAGATAGTTGAGTGGGATGAAAGACTTTCTACAAAATTTTCCGATAGAGTGCTTAATAAAGCTAAAGTAAAAGGAAGAAAAAAGAAGAAAAATGTTATAGACAAGATAGCTGCTACGTTTATTCTGCAAGGTTATCTTGACTCTCTATTGTAAATATGAATCTGTATAAGAAAATTATTATTTTTAATGCCATAGTCTTAATACTTTCTTTAATATTGGGCGGTTGGATATATTTTCAGTTTTACAAATTTGTTAATACGCCTGCATCATTAGAAAAAGAAAAGGTCTATATGGATATCCAAAAAGGTGAAAGTCTATACAGCATAATAAAAAAGCTAAAAAAAGAAGGTGTCATATCACGTTCAGATTGGTTTTATTATTATATAAAGATTAAAGGATGCGCAAAAAATATCAAAGCAGGAACCCATTTCTTTTATAAAAACTATACGCCAAAAGAGGTTTTAAAAGAGCTTCTGAGTGTTAGTATATATACTGTAAAAGTTAGGGTAAGGGAAGGATTTAATATTAAAGATATTGCAAAAATGCTTGAAAAATCTGGATATGACGCTAATCAATTTTTGCTTTTATGTAACGATGCGTCGTTTGCATCAAACCTGACAGGCGTTGATGTTACCACACTTGAAGGATTTCTTTATCCCGATACCTACTATTTTGAGAAGCACGAAAAGATTAAAAAGATTATAGACGTTATGTTTGATAGGTTTAAGAATGTGTTTCATAAGATTACAAATAGGGATAATATTACCGAAGAAGACTATAAAAAAATCATTATAGCATCCATAATAGAGAAAGAAACATCTGTAAAAGACGATATGCCCATAGTTGCGTCGGTAATTTATAACAGGTTAAAAAAGGGAATGCTTCTGCAGATGGATTCTACGGTTATATATGGAATTAAATATTTTGATGGCAACTTAAAAAGGGTTGATTTGAGAAATAGGGATAATATTTATAATACATATGTTTATAAAGGTTTGCCTAAAACGCCTATTTGCAATCCTTCAATATATGCTTTACAGGCAGCGTATTATCCAAAAAAAACAGATTATCTGTACTTTGTGTCTAAAGACGGAAAAAGAACTATTTTTAGTAAAACCTTAAAAGAGCACAATCGATGGGTAAGAAAGTATCAAAAAAAATGAAGTTTCATATCAAGACATACGGATGCCAGATGAACGAAAGGGATTCTGAGAAGGTTTATTGCATATTTGAAGAAGCAGGTTTTGTAGAATCGGGCATTGAAGACGCTGATGTTGTTGTTGTTAATTCTTGTGCAGTCAGAGAAAAAGCCGAAAGCAAGATATACTCTGAAATAGGTAGAATAAAATCCATAAACAAAAAAGCAAAAGTGATTGCTATGGGTTGTGTTGCGCAGTTTAATTATGAGAAATTAAAAAGGGTTTCTGATTTTGTTGTAGGAACATCTGCTATAGATAAATTTTACGATATAGTGAATAATATTGAGTCAAAAGGCATTTTTGTTTATGATAAGATGGATAATGCTAATTATATTTTTCCGCATAGAAAGGGTATTAATGCCTTTGTAGATATAATGTACGGTTGCAACAACTTTTGCACCTATTGTATAGTGCCTTTTACAAGAGGCAGAGAGATATCAAGAACCAAAGAATCTATAATAGAAGAAATAAAGCAGCTTGTTGATAACGGCACGAAAGAGGTTATGCTTCTTGGTCAAAACGTAAATTCTTACGGTCATAAACTTGGTTATAGCTTTGTGGATTTATTGTATGATATTGACAAGATAGATGGTCTTGAAAGACTTAGGTTTACAACGTCTCATCCTAAAGATTTTTCATCTGACCTTATTTATGCTATAAGGGATTTAAATACGTTGTGCGAACATATACATTTGCCTATACAGTCAGGTTCGAATAGAATTCTAAAGCTTATGAAAAGAGGTTATACAAAAGAAGAGTATCTTGAAAAGGTATATCTTTATAAAGAAATAATACATAAAGGCTCTATAACAACAGATATCATAGTCGGTTTTCCAACAGAGACGGAAGATGATTTTCAGGAAACGATAAATATAGTCAAGGATGTTGAATATGATACCTCATTTTCATTTAAATACTCAAAAAGACCGCTAACCAAAGCAAAAGATATAGAACCTCAGGTGGATGAGGATGTTAAATTAAAAAGACTGAACAGGCTACAGGATTTGCAGGCAAGTATAACACAAAAAAAGAATAGAGAATCCGTCGATAATATATTTGAAGTGCTTGTTGAAGGTAAATCAAAAAAAGGGAATATGCTTTTTGGAAGAAATAGGCAGAATACGGTTGTCAATTTTGAATTTAAGGGTAATATAAAGCCAGGAGATGTGGTAAATGTTAAAATCACAAAAGCGTTAAAGCATTCTTTGGTGGGTGAGCTGTTATGATAGGTTTGCGTATACGAGATGTTGAATTAGAAAATGAAGATAAGGGTTTTGTCTACTGTGAAGATGAATGTGGAAATATGTATAGATTTCCCGTAACATACAAAAAAGCAAGAATAATAGCTTTATTGCTTGCAGATGCCTACGTTAGACAGGGTAATATGTATGAATTTATAGTGGATTTGTTGAACAGCAGCAACCTTTACATAGAATCTTTGATAATAGAAGATGGGAAAGATGCTAAGGCTTTTGCGAATATTGCTGACTCAAACGGCAATAGAAAACAATTTTATATATCTATTCCCGATGCCTTGGTTTTGTCTTTGTTGGCAAATAGAGATTTATATATAGATAATAAAGCCGATTTTATATTTGTAGACGAACTTGAAGATATTGCTTGGTATAGATTTTTGAAAGAACTTGATTTATGTCGATAAGATTAGAGCTTGAAAAGATTGAACGCTTAACCCTGTCTCAATATGCATTCCTATCTTCTTCTGCAACGAGAAAAAAAGAAGAAGAGAATGATGAAGTAAGGACTGCATTTATGAGAGATAGGGATAGGATTATACATTGCAAATCATTTAGGAGATTAAAACATAAAACACAGGTATTTTTTTCGCCATCAGGAGACCATTATAGAACCAGAATGACTCATACGCTTGAGGTTTCTCAAATTGCAAGAACTATAGCTAAAGCTTTAAGGTTAAATGAAACATTGACTGAAGCCATAGCATTAGGGCACGATTTGGGTCATACACCATTTGGTCATGCCGGAGAGGCTTTGCTTAATTCAAAATCAAAGAAAGGTTTTAAGCATTGGGTTCAAAGCTTGAGAGTTGTTGATGTTTTGGAGAAAAATGGAAACGGTCTTAATTTAACCAATCAGGTTAGAGACGGTATACTTAAGCATTCAAAGGGAAAGGGCGAGATAATTCCAAAAGATAAAAGTAGACTTGCAGTTACACTTGAGGGTCAAATTGTAAGAATATCAGACATTATAGCCTATGTTAACCACGATATAGACGATGCTGTGAGAGCGGGTATTATAAAAGAGAATGATATACCTAAGGATATAATATCTACATTGGGAGATAGCCATTCAAAAAGGATAGCTACCATGGTTAAAAGCGTTATAAAAAGTACAATGGATAATAATTACAATTTTATATCTATGGAAAGTGAGACTCTTGGCGCTCTTAATGCGTTAAGGGATTTTTTGTTTGAGTCTGTTTATTATTTTGAAAGCGTTCAAAGGGAGGTTGATAAATCTTTTAAGATTTTGGGTGATTTGTTTGATTATTTTATAGAGCATATCGAAGAGATAGAAAAGAGATTCTCAGAAGATAAAGAGATTGTTGTTATGGATTATATATCGGGAATGACCGATAGATTTGCTTTGAGTTTGTATGAAAAGATATTTTTACCTAAACCTTGGGGGGTTGTGTAGTGTTAGCCGGTGATATTGTTGAAAAACTAAAAAACAGATTTGATGCGGTTGAGGTTTATATAGAAAAAACCGTATCCAAAGAATTTGAACTCAGAAACTCAAAAGATTTTTCAAAGGGAATGAATATAGACAAAGGCTGTGGTATACGTGCCATAGATAATGGTAAATTGGCTTTTATCCATTTTAGTATGTCCAATGATGAAAAACTTGATATTGATAAAATATCTCAGGAACTATCGGAGTCTGCTTTTTTGGTAGAGAAGATTGATGCCAATAGTATCAGTAAAATACCGTTTAAATCTCAAAGAAATAAAGAGTTTGACATTAACGATATTTTAGCAAAAGAAAAGATAGAATTTATGGATAATATTGCAAAGAGTTTTGATAAAAGAATTGTAGATGTAAAAGGCGCTTCTGTTGGTTTTTTTAAAAAAGAGTTTGAGATTGCAAATAGCTACGGTGTAAGCGCAAAGGATGAAAAAACTCATGTCTCTGCATCTGTTTCTGTTTTGGCTAAAGAGAATGAAGTGTCGGATTCGGGTTGGTATAGTCTTGATGGTGATAGTCTTGATAGTATAGATTTTGAATTTGTAGCACAAAAAGCTGCAAATATGGCTGTTAATAAATTACACCCGAAAACAGCTTCTACAAAAAAATACAGTATTATATTTGCAAATTATGTATTTAATCAGATTTTATCCCATTTTTTTAGTGCATTTGATGGCTATTCCGTTATAAACCATACAACGCCTTTTGCAAACAAGATAGGTGAGAGAATTTTTTCCGACAATATAACCATTAAGGATGCAAAAAGTTTGAGTTTTAGACCTAATGATACCTTGATTGATGATGAAGGAAGCAAAAGACAGGATACAGTGGTTGTTGAAAAGGGAGTGTTAAAAACATTTCTTCATAATACCTACACATCTGAAAAGCTTAATCAAAATAATACAGCAAATGCAAAGAGAGCATCTTGGGCATCTCTACCAAAAGTTGGTGCTTTTAATTTTTATATAGAAGGCGATGCTGCCGTTAATAGAGATGAGTTGTTAAATAAGTTTGACGGCATTTATATTACGGAGATTATGGGTTTGCATATGGCAAACAGCATAAGTGGAGATTTTTCTTTTGGGATTGATGGTTTTTTAACACATAACGGAGAGCTTGTATCATATTTTAAATCAGCAACATTAGCGGATAATTTTTTTGATATGATGAAAAGAGTTATAGGGCTTTCTAATAGCATGTATTTCTCAGGCTCTTTTGGGTCTCCGGATATTGCAATAGCAGATTGTGTTGTAGGCGGTGAAGGATATGAATAGGATTGTTATTTTCGATTTCGGCTCTCAATATACTCAACTGATAGCAAGAAGGATAAGAGAGCTTGGCGTTTATGCTGAGATAGTGCCATACAATGCAGAAATAGAAAAAGACGGTGTTGTCGGTATTATTTTATCGGGCTCACCTTCAAGTATATATGAAAAAGATGCCCCTTTACCAAATAATTACGTATTTGAAATGGGTGTTCCAATACTTGGAATATGCTATGGGATGCAGATTGTTGCAAACAAATATGGCGGCAAAATTGCAAGTTCTTCCAAGAAAGAGTATGGTCATGCCGTTATAAAGTTGGATATGGAAGATGAGCTTATTACAAAGGATGTAAATTTAAGCTCTGTATGGATGAGCCATGGCGATAGATTAGAAAAATTGCCTAATGGGTTTGAAGCTGTAGCTCATACTGATAATTCACCATACGCCGTTATTAGAAATAAAGATAAGAAAATTTGGGCTATCCAATTTCATCCAGAAGTTGTGCATACAAAAAAGGGTAAAGATATACTAAATAATTTCTTGAATATATGTAATGCTGAGAAAAATTGGAACATGGAAAACTTTATGCAAAATACAATAAAAAACTTAAAAGAAAAGATAGGTGATAAAAAGGTTTTGTGCGCAATCTCCGGTGGTGTTGATTCGAGTGTTGTTGCAGTTTTGCTTCATAAAGCTATAGGCGATAATCTAATAGGTGTATTTGTGAATAATGGACTTTTAAGGGAGAATGAGTCTGAATATGTAATGGAATCATTTAATAGACTTGGTGTAAATGTTAATTATGTCGATGCTTCAAATCTCTTTTTGGATAGACTTAACGGTGTTCTTGACCCGGAAGAAAAAAGAAAGATAATAGGGCATACGTTTATAGATGTTTTTAGAGAATTTGCATCCAATTTGAAGGATGTAGATTTTTTAGCTCAAGGCACACTATACCCTGATGTTATAGAGAGTGTTTCTGTTAAAGGTCCGTCTGCTACAATAAAGAGCCATCACAATGTCGGAGGATTGCCTAAGGATTTGCATTTTAAACTTATTGAACCGTTAAGAGAGCTTTTTAAAGATGAAGTTAGGCAATTGGGTATTCAGCTTGGACTTGATAGGGAGTTTATAGAAAGACATCCTTTTCCAGGTCCTGGTCTTGCTATAAGAATAGTGGGATACATTACAAAAGATAAAATAAAGACACTTCAAAAAGCAGACTCTATCGTTCAGCAAGAAATAAAGAACGCAGATTTATATAATAAAGTATGGCAAGCGTTTGCCGTTTTATTGCCTGTTAGTAGTGTTGGTGTTATGGGAGATAAGAGAACATATAATAATGTTGTTGCTGTCAGGATTGTTGAAAGCATTGACGGTATGACGGCTGATTGGTCTAAATTGCCCTATGATGTATTGGGTAAGATATCCAATAGAATTATAAATGAGGTTGAAGGAGTAAATAGGGTTGTATATGATATATCTTCAAAGCCGCCGGCCACTATTGAATGGGAGTAGTGTTTGAAAAAGAAAAAAATTGATGACATTGTTGATAGTATAGCAGTTTTAGTGAATAATAAATATATTGTTGCTGCCATTTTTTTTCTTATAGTTGGCTTTATGTTTTTCCCAAAATCTTCTACAACATTTTATAATTTAAGCGTAGGAGATGTTGCGCCAAAAACCATAAGGTCAAGCGTTTCAATGCTTGTGGAAGATAAAGAAGCAACAAAAAGAAAAATAGAAGAAGCGGTAAGGAATTTACCTCCAGTTTTTGATTATGATTCATCTGCTATAAACAATACTATAAATTCCATCGGCAAGGCATTAAGCATAATCGATAAAACAAAACCAGAAACCACGATGGATAAATTTTTTAAAACTTTGGGATTAAAACCTCATAAGTCTTTATATCTAAGGATTTTAAGGTATAAACAAGATGTTATATTCAGTTATGCAAAGATAGCTTTAGATTCTCTGAAATCATATTATATTGTGAGTTCAACAAGACAACTATATAAATTTCCAAGCCAAACAATAATAATTAGAGACATAAAGAACCCTAAAAATGAAAAAACGCTTAATAAAAACGATGCCATAGATGTTCCAAGAGCTAAAATCATAGCCTACAATAAATTAAAAAGCGTAACAGATGATATAGCTTTAAGAAACACAGTATGGGATTTTATATCCGATTTAATCTTGCCAAATTTAACATTTAACAGTTTGGAAACAAAAAAAAGACAAGAAGAAGAAGCAAAAAAGATAAACCACGTTTTCTTTAAAATTTCAAAAGGCGAAATAATAGTAAGAAGCGGAGATATTATTACATCAACCGATTATTTAAAATTGAATGCTTTAAATTCCATAAAGCAACAAGAAAATGTCTATGAAAAATCTATTGCAAAATTGCTAATTTTCATCATTATAACTCTTCTTTTGTATAGGGCATATATCGTATCTAAAGCAAAAAAGAATAAAATGCTTAAAGAAAATGTCATTATACTTATCTTAGGCTCTCTTGTTATAGCTCAGCTTTCAATATTTAAGCTTTTTTCTTATATATCAAGTCTTATTACCTATTCGTCGCCAGATTTTCCAAAAACAGCATTGATTTTTGGCATACCTTTTGTATTTGCTCCCATAATGACGGCAGTAATGGTGGATTTTGAGCTTGCATTTTTAATATCTATATTGATGTCGGTGTCTGCTTGGCTTGTTGTTGATTCTTCGATAAATAGCTATTTGATTATTTATATGTTTATCGGAAGTGTCGTTAGTGCTGTTGGAATACTGAAAGAGAAGACCAGGGCTGGAATAATAAAAGCAGGTCTTTATGCGTCGGTAAGCAATATAATTATAATTAGTATATTTTATATATTTAACGGCACAGAGCTCGGAAAGCCTATGATTTTTGATTTAGCTTTTGGTGTTTTGAGTGGCGTTTTGTCATCAATTATAGTTAGTGGTGTTTTACCTGTGTTTGAGTATGTGTTTAATGTAACAACAGATATAAAATTGTTAGAGCTTGGCAATCTAAATAATCCGCTTTTAAAAGAGCTTGCTATCAAGGCACCCGGGACATACCATCATAGTATAGTTGTATCATCTTTGGCTGAAGCAGCCGCATCTTCTGTTGGCGCTAATTCTCTTGTTGCTAAAGTTGGTTCTTATTATCACGACATAGGTAAGATAAGGAAGCCTATGTATTTTGTGGAGAATCAGACAGATGGTATAAACCCTCACGATAAGCTTAAGCCGTCTATAAGTGCTTTGATTATTAAAAATCATGTAAAGTATGGACTTGAGATAGCAAAAAAGCATAGACTTGGCTCATGCATAATGGATATTATAACCCAACACCATGGAACGAGTTTAATTAAGTATTTTTATGCTAAAGCCAAGGAAAATGGACAGAATCCTAAGGAAGAAGATTTTAGATATCCAGGACCCAAACCACAAACAAAAGAATCGGGTATAGTTATGATAGCCGATGAAGTGGAAGCTGCTTCAAAGACATTATCAAATCCAACCACAGCCCATCTTGAAGAGTTTGTTAGGGACATAACAAATAGAATATTTCTTGACGGACAGTTGGATGAATGCGAATTAACACTCAAGGATTTGAATTTAATTGTTGATAGTTTTGTTAAGGTTTTGGTTGGTATATTTCACCACAGGATAGAATATCCAGAGGAAGAAAAAAATGCAGACAACTATAATTAAAGAGATTGAAAGAGACTATCTTGATAATGATAAAATATTAAACTTTATAGAGTTTTTATTTGATAGGACTAAGAAGGATAAATCTTTAGAGTTGAATATAGTGTTTTGTGATGATAATAGGATTCAATCTTTAAATAGTGAATTTAGACACAAAGACGCACCTACAAATATATTGAGTTTTTATGGGTATGACGGTGATATTTTGGGCGATATAATTATTTCTATAGAGACGCTTGAAAAAGAAGCCAAAGCGGACAATAAAAATATATTTGATTACCTTCTTTTTTTATTGGCTCACGGTTTTTTACATCTTTTGGGCTATACGCACGAAACTATGGAAAAATATAATATTATGATTGAAGAGCAAAATAAGTTTGTAAGGGAGTGGAAAAATGAAGAATAAAACTAAAACGGCTTTATTAATATTTACGGGAATTTTGGGTGCTGTTGCCGTAAAAGAAAACAAGATACCTAAAATTATAAAAGAAGACATAGATACCATATTCGAAAGAGACCCAGCAGCAAGAAGCGTGCCCGAAGTAATTTTTTGTTATCCGGGCTTACATGCCATATGGTTTCATAGAGTATCCCATTTTTTATGGGAGCATAATTTTAAATTTGCCGGTAGGTTTTTATCCCATATAGCAAGATTTTTGACAGGAATAGAGATACATCCGGGAGCAAAGATAGGAAAAGGATTTTTTATAGACCATGGAATGGGTGTTGTTATAGGAGAAACAGCTGAAATAGGCAATAACGTTTCAATATATCAGGGCGTTACTCTTGGCGGAACAAGTTTGAAGAAGGTAAAAAGACATCCTACAGTAGAAGATAATGTTGTTGTGGGCTCTGGTGCTAAGGTTCTTGGAGCGTTTACAATAGGTAAAAATTCTAAGATAGGCTCAGGCAGTGTTGTTGTTAGAGAGGTTCCAGAAAATTCTACAGTAGTTGGAATACCAGCAAGAGTTGTTAAAAAGGAAAAGGAATCCACAGGCGTTGATCTTGAGCATTCAAAGTTGCCGGATG
>Ga0256842_1000951_pt1 | contig 24822 bp, 38 predicted proteins | sample 4559240metaG_FD_185973 | JGI IMG/M metagenome (GOLD analysis project Ga0256842, IMG submission 185973) | Hydrothermal vent microbial communities from Guaymas Basin, Mexico - 4559-240 | ecosystem: Environmental > Aquatic > Marine > Hydrothermal vents | place: Mexico: Guaymas Basin | collected... | reverse complement strand
AAAACTAGCTGAAAAATTAGGAGTTAGCACAAATACAGTTAGACAGTGGTCTAGTGGTGCAAGAAAAATACCTGAATGGTTTAATAAATCAATAAAATTTATAGATGAGATACACAAGCTAAATGAAGAACTAACTGAAAAATATAAAAAATAATACTCATTGAGTATTAATTAAGTTCAAATAAGATAAAATACCCTTAATAGTTTTAGGCGACTATAAAAATCACTATCAAGGGTACTTATGGAAATTATACCAAATAATCTAAAAAATCAAATTAAAGTTTTTGATGATACACCAGTATTATCAATAGAGATAATATCTAAAATATTAAATGAAGATATATCTGAATTAATCAATATAATCACTACTAGAAAAAAGAAGTTTAAAAAATTAGGCTTTTTAAGACTGGTAAAATCTAATCCTAAAATATGCTTACTAAATGAAAGACAAATATATCTTTTGTTTACTTATCTAAAACAGTCAGAAACACTACAAGAGCTACATCAAAGTATTATTAGTATCTTTGTAACCTTTAAAAAAGAAAATGCAAATATAAGCAGCTATGAGAGATACAAAGAGTATTTTAAAATAGCTAACATAATCATCAATGATAAAAATATAAAAGAATTATATCATGAAAGTATGTAGTGGATGTAAAATAGAAAAAGATTTTTCTGAATTTTATAAACAAAAAGCTAGTAAAGATGGGTATCGTACAGAGTGTAAAAAATGCTCTAAGATTAGAGATAAAAAATACAGAGAGCTAAATAAAAACAAAACTAAAGAATATAATAAAAAATATAATGAACAAAATAAAGATAAAGCTAAAGAATACAGAAAAAGGAATAAGGAAAAAATAAAAAGTTATAGAAAAAAATATAAAGCAGAAAATAAGGAAAAACTAGCTGAAGCTGATAGATTGTATCGTGAAAAGAATAAAGAAAAAGAGAAAATTAGGCATAAAAAATATAAAGCAGAAAATAAAGAAAAGATAATTAAAGCTAATAAAATATATTATGACAATACAAGGGAAGAACGATTAAAAGCTAGTAAAAAGTGGAAAGACAATAACAAAGAGCTGAGGAGAGAGCATAATAAACAATGGAATAAAAATAATTATGAAAAAAGATTAAAAATAAGTAGAGATTATAGACAAAGAAATTTAGAAAAAAAACGACTTGAATATAGAATATGGAGATTAAATAACCTTGAAAAAGTTAAATATCTAAAAGAAAAAAGAAGAGCTAAAAAATTACAATGTACTCCACCATGGATAGATATACAAAAAAAGGATATTGAAGCACTTTATAAAAAAGCTATTGAATTAACTAAAAAAACAAATATTCAACATCATATCGATCATGTATATCCACTTGTACCACAAAAACCAACCGACCCAGTGGGGCTTCATGTATTAGCAAATTTACAGATTTTAACAGCTGAAGAAAATTTACATAAATCTAATCTTCAACCTGAAAAGTGGGAAAAGAGAAAAGTAAAGAATAGAAAGTAAGAATTAATCTCTTACTTTTCCCTTTATTCGTTCTATTGTCTTACCTCCAAAAAAAGCAACAAAAACAGTCATTGTTAAACCTTGAAAAAGTTGTATATAAGCTGGATTAATTTTAAACCCTCCTATATTCCCATCTGCAAAAGCCATAATAGATAAAACAACAATCATATAAATCAAGGTTAAAGGACGAACACTTTTTGTTAAAAAATTACCTTGATTATCACTCGTCCATCTACTCGTTATGTTTTCATCTTCACTTTGGATAAGTCCATAATCTAACTCTTTGTTTTTAACTCCAAGTTTTGCCATTTCTAAATTATGATTTAGATTTGTTTTTAACTTTTCGTTTTCTTTTTCAGCTCTTTCTTCATCTGAAGTAATTAAATCATCTGCTACTTTTCCAACAGCTTCAACCAGTCCACCACCTAAAAAATCAAAAAATCCCATTTTATGCCCCCATCACTCTATTTATCCAACCAAAGAAAAACTTTCTATTTTTTGGATATTTTTTAGCTAGATATGTATATCTTGCCACCTTTGACAACTTGAACTTAGCAACAAATAGTTCAACATCAGCACCGTTAAGCTCTTCTAGTGTCTTTTGTCCTATAATTCCATCAGGATAAGCACCTATAACCATTTGAGCTAACTTAGAGCTAGTTCTAACGCCCATATTAACAGCAGTATCAAAGATTTCATAAGCTACATCATCACTAGCTATATCATCACCTTTTAATCTATCCCAAAAATCTCTTTTATAGATAGCTTCAGCTTCAGCTATTGTAAGATTTTTAATATCTACATTTGGATAAGTTCTTTTAGTGATTCCAAACTTAGTTTCACCTCCACTATCTTTAGGATCGTTTACATAACCACCCTCATTAACCAATACTTTTTTTATCACATTTTCAAAATTTGCCATTATTTTCCTCCTACTGTTTGGATTAAAGTATCTCTTATCTTTTTACCGATAATAGAAACAACATCATATTCAGGTAACTCTTTTTTATTTCGTATTGCATAAATATTTCCTACTATGCTATACAGTTCAGAAAGCACCAGTATATTTACGCTTACAAAAACTATATTTGATAAATCATAACTCATAGCTTTACCACTTATAGCTAATACAAGTGGTATAATGATAAGTGATAGCTTTGATACAATTCCGTATTTCATTTTATTAGAAGTGATACTTTCAGATATGGCTCTAGCTTTCATAAGCCCAGTAACATAATCAATCACTAATAAAATACTAAACATTGTAAAAGCTTCTACATCAACACCTAAATAAACCATAAATGAAGAGATAACAACTGTCAAAATATTTAACACAACTTTTAGACTATATGAAGCCCCAATTTCTACAACCATTTTAATAACTCACTTTATATTTAATTTTATGATAGATTTTCACTACCTTTATCATGATATTTCTGTATTTTTCTAGTTTGAAGTGATTTAATAATAGTTTAAATTGTCTATCAGCTTCAGCGTATTTTTCTTTATCACAAAGATAATCATGAACTACCACAGCTGGTAGATTTTGAACCTTAAACGGTGGTATAAAACTCCAAAACATTTTAGGAATATTTGCACCGTTTGTTTTATAATCTTTTGGAATTACAAAACCATTTATTTTAAAATCATCTAAAAGCTTAAAATTACCATCTAAAGTAGGTGATACTTTTAACGATTGAAATATCTCATCAGGTGTATTAGTGTTAGAATCAAGATAATCATTTTTCATAACCTATACCTTTAAAAAAAGAGTTAATAAGCTGGTAGTTCAGCTAGAACTTCATCTATTGTAGGCATAGCACGATTTCCAGCTTTAACATCAGCTTCAATTTCACCAGCTTTAACCCAGCAGTTACTAGCCCAAATAGCTAACTTTTGAGCTTCATCTTGAAAAGGATTTATATATCCTGCATAACTTCTAGCACTCATCATATTGTCATATCTGAACTCTTTAGCTTTGTTATCTAAGTGAGTTTGAATAGCTTTATTTATTTGTAATGATTTCTGAACAATAGTTAATGGTTTAAATCTCAATTCATTAGCTTCAGATTTTGTTATTTTTATTAACTCATCTGTTGCTATCTCTTCATTATCATTAAATGCAAAAACTTTATTTTCTTTGTTTTTATAATAAGTCATATTTTTACCTTTATCATCTTAATTCAACCCAACGCTTAAGAGTTGAGCTATCTCCAGTATATTCATAGGTTGAACCAGCTGGAACTATTACATTTATTAAAACATCATATCCACTTCCACCAGAATTAACAGATTGAACAACAACGCCATCAACCTCCAAACTAACCTGCCCATCAGTATAACCGTAAACAGATAATTGAATTGGTTTATTTTCTTGATTTGTATAAACTGTTTTAGCTTCCCTATCGCTACCAACAGCAAAACTAATCCAATTTTGATTTATTCCTAAAATTTCATCTATTGTAGGAATTAGTACACCATTTTTTTTAAGACTATTCGTATTCAGATTAATTAAATTCCAAATACTAGCACTTACATCACCTATATTTAAAGTTTTATTTAATGAGGTAGGGCGTATGTAACTACTATCTCTTGAAAAGTCTAATCCAAAATATCTAAGTGTAGCTTTACCGTCTTCATATTCAACAGATAAATCACCACTTAATATACCACCTAAAAGTTTTAAATATTTTGTATCGTGATTATGGTTTATATCTGAAAATAAAGTTTCGTTTGGATTATCAAAATCAAACATCAAACCCCAATCATTAGGATTATTTTCAGGTGTTTTATTTGTGTTGTTTGATTTTGCGTAATAGATTTTATTGTTTCTACGAACTAAATCTATATTATTTGTAGCGTTTGTATAAGTTTTTGTTGATTCCCAAAAAGAAAAGCCTTTTTGTTTTTGGTGGTTTAGTTGCTGGAAGATTTGATTAAATATCTTATTTAATACATAACCGTTAGGGTTTGGATTTTCAGGTGTGTAGCCTGAAACCTTTAGAAATTCAGGAATTTCATCTTTTGTACCATCTGAACAAAAATTTTCTATAAGTTCAGGGTTTTCGTTTGGATTTGTTGCCATTTTTTACCTTTAAAAAGAAAAATAAAATGATGAGTTTTTTTCATCATTAAAATCTAAATTTGTTCCTTTGATATTATCAAACTCTAAGGAAAAAAGATTATACGGACTTATAAAAAATGTGTTTTTTGTTTGTGGTAAAGTAGGCGTTAATTCTTGAATTAAAATATAATCAATAGTTAGAGTATTTGAGTTTTCAAGTATAAATTCTAAGTTCCAGTTTGAAACTCTTATTTGAACATCAACACCAAACACCTCTTTAAAAATATATGAATACTCATCAACTGTACCTTTAAAGTTTGTCAAGTTACAATAAGTTTTTATAATCCTTTTAAAATATAAATCACCTACTTTAAAATAGTTTTTTTGGTTGAAATATAAAGGCTTAGATATATCATCTTTACTAAATCCTAGTTTATCACCATTGAAGAGATTTAAAAAGTTGTTTATTTTATCACTATCAATAGTTGTATGAGGTCTAGCTACACCCTTTAAAACTCCAAACCAATCTATAAAAGTTCCGTATGATTTATCTAAGTTTTTAAGATTTTCTAAGATTACAGCGTTTGTAGTTTGTTCGCTATATGGTGATACATGAAGTGATAAAAGCTTTTTTACATTTTCACCTTTTGAAAGTGGTTCAGCTATTCTACTAAATGCTATATTTTCTAAATTTGTATCTATCATATCAAAAGCCTTTTATATAACTATGATAGATAAATTATCAAGATTTAAACTAGCGTATTCATTGTATGCTATTGATACATTTGAAGTAGCACCATTTAGAGTAATATCTATTTTTTCAATCCCTCTAAAAGAGATATTATTATAGTCTTGTTGAATAGGTACATATAAACTATCTACTATTACATCATCATTTATTTTAAATTTATCAGCAAAATAAGAGATAATACTATCTTTGATTACACCTACATCCTTTGAGTTAAATCTAGCGTTTTTATGTAGTGTTACAGTCATATCTATATTTACAAGTGTAGGGCGTGAAAAGTTGATAAGGTACTCTTTGTTTGATACACTTGAAACTATTGTTTCTTGTATATTTCCAAAAGTAAGTTTATCAGCTGGAATAATCTTAAATATCTCATTTGCTATAAGTTTATTTTCACCACCTAAAACAACAATAGCCGTAGATTTAGCTGGTATATTATTATTTGAATCAGTAGTTATTTCGGGATTTGAAACTAAATTTACCATTTTTACATTTTTGATATTTTTCAATCTTAGATATAGTTCCTCTTCTATATTTAAACCGTTTGAGTATTCCAGTAGTCTGAATCTTAAATCTGTATCACTCTCTATATTAAACCCAAGTATTCCATCAGTTGCATTAGTAACAGTTACACCCTCTAAAGTTGTTTTAGTTAGAGTATTTGAGCTACACACTACACGCCCACTATTTACAGCAGTAGCTAAAACACTAAATACACCATTTGAGATAATACCTTTTTCATTTGTAGTAAATATCTCTTTTGTGTCTTTGTGTTCTACTTGTGTACTCTTTGGTATATCTGTACCGTCTATACCACTAAAAGTAACTAAACAAACACTATGTTCATTTACTTTTCTTTTAATTCCTCTAAGAAAACAAAGATTATCTAAACCAGTTCCAGTAGCTTCATAAGGTGAGTTTTGAGAAAAAGCAAAAGCTACATTTTCATCAGCTATCTTTTTCATTTCAGCCGTGATAGCTAAATCACTTCCAAGAGCTGAAGAGGGTTCTATATCTACTAAACCAAAAGTTTGGGCATATTTATCTTGATATAGTTCTTGATTTTCTTTTAGTGTTTTTATGATTAAATTTCCGTTTGAATCAAACATATTTTTCCTTTTTATTTATATAGCAAAACTATCAATTTTTACAGATTCACCAGTTTTAGAGTATGCAGTAAAAGAGATATTTGCAGTTTGTTTAGATTTGTTATAATCTAGTTTGTAGTTATCAAAAGTTTCAAAATCTTCTATTTGTTCTTTTAAACTAAATAAAAAAAATGCTTCAAGATTTTTAGAGTTAAAATCATCTCTTAATATAGTTTGATAATCAACACCTTTTTTAGTGTCATATACGAACTCTTTTTTCCAAGTGTTAAGAGTTAAAAGAACCTTTTGAGCGAAACTATCCGTTTTTTTAAATGATATATCTATATCAAAGTGAGTACCCTCTATATTGATACTTTTTACTTGAAAATCAGCCATTATATGAAGCCCCCTAGTTTAGATGATAAATCATCAAATTTATTTATATATGTAGCTAGTTCAGTTGAGTTAGTTAAAGGTTTTTGATATGTTTCATCTTTTGAGTTAGATAATGCAGTAGCTAAACCTTTCATTTCATTTAGAGTTTCAACCAGTAAAGAAAAAAGTTCATTTCCAGTATCTTTATCAGTAAGTGAAATTTTAGGAGCAGTTAAATCTATACTTTTATTACTATCGATAGAAGTATGATTTTTAGAAGTCATTTCAATAGCTTTATCTGTTTTTATCTCAATAGCATTTAGATTATAATTTATCTTATTTTTTTGATTTGTTGCACCTATAAGAAAAAAAGCATTGTTTTTACTAAAGTCAGTTTTTGCGTGTTCATCAGTTCCATCTTCAACCCAGCTAAAAAGGTCATGCTTTGAAAATATCAAGATACCTTTTGTACCAGTTTCTAAAGTTGGTGTTGTTATATAAGATGATGGATTCCCAAAAAGTGATATAGGTATATCTTCTAAATGTAGCTTTTCTTTATCTAGTGTAACAGATACAGTATTTTCAGCACTATTAAAAGATATTATTGTAGCTGGTTGTGAAGTAAATACCATATTTAACTTATCATCAAATAAGTTTTCAAGATATTCAAATAGTTTAAAATGTTCAGTACCATTAAGCATAGTTAAGCCCTTTTAGTGTTGTTTTTGCTATATCACTTGAAAAGTTATCTATATCATGAGTGAACTCTACTATTCTATAAACTTTACCGTTGAACTGGTTTTTATAAGTGTATGGATTTTGAAGTGTTTTAGATATAGATTTAGCTTTTACTTTGAAACCTAAACCAAGTTTTACCGTTGTGTTTAAAGGCATAATTACAACTAAATCTTTATGTGAAAGTTTTGGAGCTTCTAAAAAAGTATCAAACTGTAAAGGGTTTACTATATTTGGTACACCTCTTTTATTTTGTAGTTTAACTGTACCATCTTCTTTAACTACTTCAGTATCACAACCTTTAAACATATTTTGTAAGCTCTTCATAATATCATGCTCTTTTTTATACTCTACAACCATTTGTTTCATCAAAGAGCCTTTTGATTTAGCACAACTTTTAAACTCTTTTAAATCTACTTTTACATCAGATATAGTAGATACAAGTTTTTTAAGAATATCTTCATTTTGTGTACCTTTTGGAATAGTTAAAAATTGAGGTTTAGAATATGGATTTACTTTTACATCATTACAATATATAGTACATTTCCAGCTAGTACCTATATACTCATTTGGAGCATTTAAAACCCTACCAGCAAATAAAAGTTCATCATCAATAGTAATTTTAATTTTTGGTTCAGATACTAGCTTTTTAAAAGTTGTTTCACTTATATTATAGATTTCAACTTTTGCACTATTTGGAAGTGCTAAAGTGCTTTTTACAACTGATACTTTTATATGTAAGTTGTTATCTATAACATAGTTAGAATCTAGTTCAATATTTATATTTCTTGTAGATAGATAACTCATGATAAGAACTCCAAGTTAAAGCTTTGTATATCTTCAAAAGTTCCATATTCACCAGTAAAAGAAAAAAATCTTAAATACTCATTTTGATAGTTATTTACTATTTTAGTACACCCAAGAATAAGTACATCATCTTTATAAGTTTCAAAATAAAAATAATTGTGAGTATTATTATATAAAATATCTACTCTTATTGATTCATCTTCATTAGCGTAAGTTTGAAATAGTTTATCTGTTAATTGTGTCATGGTCTTATACTCTGTTTTCCAACTTCAGGAGCTAGATTAAATTGTTTGATATTTTTGCTTATTAGCACTTGTTTTAAACTAACTGAAAAATTTAAACTTTCAGTATCTTCAGGCGTGATAGTTATATCTTTGATAGCCATATTTTCAAAAACTTCATTTTGTAAAGGTGAAGATATAGTTACAAGTGTTTTAGATTTCCACAATAAAAATAGTTCTTTCCATACTCTAAGAGATTTTGAACTAGCTAAAGGTGTTGAACCTAAAAGAGCTGATACTGTATCTGATATAGATGATATTTGTTCTATTGTACTTTGTGGTAAATCTGATATAACAGCTGAAAAGCTTATTTCTAGTGGTTGATTATGTATAGCGTCATTTAGTATATCACCAGTTTCAAGAGGGTGTTCACTTATGATATTTGTGAGCTTAACACTTTGAGATAATAAAGCGTCAAGTTCTATATTTGCGAACTGGTGTTTTTTGTCATTAAAAGAGATATTAAAAAACATACTAATAACCAGCTGGATTAGTAAGCTCTTTTAGAGCTTCACCAATATTTTTATTTGTAGCGTTTACATCAGCACTAATATTATAATTATTTGTTACAGCGTGTGTAGTTGTAGAGTTGCTATCTACTGGAACTGGAGCAGGTTGTTTTTTATCATCACTACCTAAACCAATAAAAGATAAAGCACCATCTAAAGTAGGCATATCAGGCATAAAATCAGATACAGTATTTTTCACTTTATCTATTTGTCTTGATATACCACCAAATATATCTATATCATCAAATAAAGAAACCAACCAATCAACAAAACGCATAAATATATCTTTTAGTGATTCTAATAAATCCCCAACTATTGAAAGTTGATTTTCTAACATTTCACCAAATGAGATTTTTCCACTTAGCATATCCCAAAGATTAAAAAAGGTATCTTTTAGATATGTAAACATAGCTATCAAAGTATCACTAACAGCTTTAAAAGTAGCCGTTATTTTTGGAAATTTAACAACAAATTCATCTATTCCACTTACACCCAGCCAATCACCTATTAGGCTATCTTCATTTTTAAAAAAGCTAAATAACTCATCTAATAAGATAAATAGAGCCGTAACAGCTCCAATAGTTAAAATAATAGGTAATTGCCATAATACAAAAAGCCCAGCTATAAGATAAAGAGCTGGTTTAAAAGATAGTATTTGTCCTATCACTCTACCAATTAAAGCAAAAACAAACTGTAACCCTTTTACTAAGCCAATAAAGAAAGAATTTATCCAACTTATTAACCCTTTGTTATTACTCATAAAGCTATTAAATTTTTCTAATATACCTGTAAATATAGGCATAAGTTTAATCATAATTTTATTGATTAAACCTTTTAAAATAGAAGTAGTTTTTTGAAGTGTATCATTGAATTTTGCAGATTTTTTATAATCTTGATTATTAATCAAAATACCAAGTTTTTTAAGTTCTTTTTGTTGAGCTTTTAAAGCTTCACTTCCACCCTCAATAAGATTATTTAGGTCAGAACTTCCTAGAAGTCTTTTAGATAAATCAGCTCTTTGAGCTTCATCTTTAATATTTTTTAACCCATCTATTGTAGCATTAAAAAAAGATTCAGTATCACTATAAGCATTTGGATTAATACCAATTCTAGCGAAAGCGTCCATATCAGCCGTACCTTGTGAAAACTTTCCTTTTTGTTCTTGTAGTTTATCTAGTACATCACCAACTTTACTAGCTTCAACACCAGCCCCCTCAAAACTGTACTGTAAGGCTTGAAGTGAACCTACGGCTATATCCCTATTGTTTGCTAGTTTTCCAAGTTCATCATTTGCACCAGCAAAAGACTTAACAGCTCCAAAAACTCCAGCTAAAGCACCACTAGCAACACCAACAGCAGTAATAAAAGTTTTTGAAACTGAAGCTAAACCCTCTTTTATGTTTTTCAAAGAACCTTTATCCCAAACAGCACCCAAAGAGTATGTTAAATCACCTATTGTCATTTGTTAGTTCCTTTTGTAACTTCCATCATTTTTAATAGTTAAACCTTTTGAATTTGATTCAGTTGGTTTATCATCACCTTTAAAAGAAGAGTTATTTTCGTTGTAGTGTAACTCCTCAATTTCTTTAGTCATCAAATTAAATTTCTCTAACTTTTCAAACTCTTTAAACTTCATATTTATCACTTTTTCATAAGAGATAAGCCCAGCTTTTACCAAAGCTAAACAGCGTATTTCTATAACGCTTAAACCACTTTTAGAGATTATTTCTAAGCTCTTTTTTGTGATTTTATCCCTTGTGTTGGTGTTGCTTGTTGCTTTCCCTCACCATTTGCCTTACCTATTAAGTGTTGAATAGCCATCATAAACAAAGTCATAAGAGTTTCAAACTCACCTATAAACTCTTTTTCATAATCAACTGGTGTATTCTTTTTTTCACCACGAACTAAAATAAAAGTAGAAACTACATATTTAATAACTTTCTCATCAAATACATCAAATAAAGCTAGAATATCCTCATCTTTCATATCTTCTAAGTTATCTATGCTTGATACTGTTTTAGCTATCTTTTTCATAAATTTAAAAGATTCAGTTGTAGTTTTAAAGTTTCTAACTACATACTTTTTTTTAAGCTCTTCAATCTTTTCATCACTTGCTTTTTTTTTCGCTTCAGGGCTTAACTTATTCATTACAGCCCTTTAACTTCAATAATATCTTTTATAGTGATTTTAAAAGATACTTCAGGCATTTCAGTACCAACTTTTAGTTCTCCATTTTCTTCAACTCTTGAATTTAAAGCTTCTACTACTATTCCTAAATCTTCCCATGTAAAAAGAAAAGGTACAATCACGCCAGTTAGTTCAAAACCTTTTAGCACTTTTACAGATTCACTATCAGCTAGTAAATTAACTGTAACTTCTACTTCTTGACTTTTTTTATTTTGTTTTAACCACGCTACACCATCTAAACCTTTTTTAGAGATTACTTTACTTTCAGGTGTTGGAATAGTTATAGCGTCCTCACCAAAACCAGTAATTTCTAAACCACCTACATTAAGGTAAGCACTATCTAAACTTATTATTTTATCAGCCATCTTTTACGCCTCTCTTTCTAAATTAAATTGTGTATCATCTTTAAAAGCCGTAAATTTTAAACTTACAAATTTAACAGTTCCAGCGTCAAGATATTTTATATCAAACTCTAGTTTTGATTCAGCTCTTAAAGGTGTGATATTGATTAAAAAACCAGCTCCAGCTTCAGGGTCATCTTCAGCTATGATTTTTTGATTTTGAGCGATTCTAAGTCTTGTATTTATCGCAGTTGTTAGCTTTCTAATATCTTTTTTATTAAAAGATATGTTTGAGTTGTTAAGTAGGATTTCATAGATAGCTTCAATACAAGTAACACTTATAAAGATTTCACCAGCTACACTTTTAATATTTTCATTACTTGCAGTTGTACCTTGTTTAGTGAAAATATACTTTTTACGCTCTCTATCATAAACATTACAATTTTTATTTAAAAGATTTGTCATCTCACTTGTAGAAAGTTCACTTGCGTCAATTCCCGATAAAACAAGAAATTTAGCAGATACCAAACCGATTTTTTCACCTAAAAATCTTGATATAAAAGCACAATCTAATCTTTTTGTAGCATGATAAGAAACAAAAGTATGTCTTAACCCAATAGCCTTAACTCTTGAAGCTAAATCAGTTGTATCAGTAGATATAACGGCACTATTTGCAGTATAAGCTGAATACATCATTTCTTGAGTTTCTACATATTTAGCTAATTCTAGCAGTTGATCATCTGAATGTGCTGAAACAACAACAACAGTAAAGAAGTCAGTATCTAAGATAGAGTCTAAATCTACCATTTTTACAGCTAAAGCACCTACATCATCATTAGAATCATCAGTCTTAGCAACTATTACAGTTGTAAGTTTTGGTTCTTGCATAAAGATTAAAGTACCAGCTTGTACTAAATCATCATGAGTATTATCTTCTAAAAAACCAGTTGAGCTTTGATACACTCTAAACGGTTCATCAAAAGTAGCCTTATCTGTTAAAATCAACACACTATCAAAAGCAGTTTTAGGGTAACTTTTATGTGATATTGTCGAAGCACCTACACTTATTATATTTTCAGCCATTTTTATTTCCTTGTTTTAAATTTTTGAAACTGTAATTTCTGTTTGTTTTACTATTTGACTCTCATCAACAACAATTTCAGAACTTATAAGTTTAAGAGATACAGTCATGCCTTGCTTCACTTTTGAATCTCTTAAACTGTTTATAGGACTAATAGGGCTTAATCCTAAATAACCAAAACCAGCTTCTTGTAAAAGTGCTTGTTGTATTTCTCTTACAAAAGAACTTTTAAAAAGAGCCATATTTTCACTCGCTTCATCACCTCTAAAATCAACTCTAATATTTATGTAGCTAGTTTCTTTATAAGTGAAAGTTTTTGTATCATCATCTTTAGTATTTGAATCAATCCAGTTTTCATAAGGTGTAGTAGGTGTGATAGAAGTTATATATATTGAAGCATAATTTTCAGGCTCTTTAAATTCAGTTGTAGCGTCAAAAACTTCTAAATCAGGTTTTATACTTTTGATATAAGATACTAAAAGAATCATAGTATTTTTATACATTTGCTACACCTCTATAAAAACTATAATCACCTTTTGTTTTTTCATCTAAAATAATATAAGTAAGATTATCAAGTGTGATTTCATCCAGTAAAGATAAAACATCTTTATCACTATAAATATGAATAGTAGATATAGTATAAGAATCTTCTTTTTCTTTTCGTACTACTTTTTTACCTTTGTTATAGATAGCTAGATTTACAGTATGTGAAGTTTTATTTTTGATTTGTTTTCCATCAGGTGTAGTAGTTAAAGAATCTAATCTTTGTATAGTGTACTCTTTGATTTCATCTTTAAAGATTTGCATAGCTTCAATCACTTCTTAACCTTTTTGTCTATACTGAAGCTAACAGCTCCAAAGATACAGCCCTTATTTGTAGATACTGGTGTGTATTGAATACTTGAAATAGTGTTTTGAATATCTTTAACCATAATTTCACCTAGTTTTTTCTTTTCTTTATCTTGTTTTCTTACTTTTGATTTAGCAATTTTCACAAAACTTTTTTTATACTTGATTATATTGTTATCGTAGGAAATTTGAAGATACGGTATGAAGTTTTTATTTGAAAAATTTATTTCGTAAGCTTTGTATAAAGCTGAATCACCGTTTAAATCTTTTTCATGTGATTTAGGATTTTTATCAGGATAACCAGCTTTTATAGTGGATTCTAATCTCTTTAAATCTTTAAAAAGTTTTGCATTAAGTCTTTTTGATTTTAATTTAGCTTTGATTCGCATAATACAGCACCAACAAAACGAACACTTTTTTTAAGTGCTAAATACTTTAAACCGTATGAGCTTTTAGAGTAGTATAAATCTCTCTCATTTGTAGCTATATTTTTTATAGATATACTTCCACCCTCAATAGCTCTACTTACAACAACACCAGCTTCATTAGTTGGATTTGCTTGTAGGTGTAACTCATGAGCCGTTAAAAGAAAAAGTAATTGTTGATATTTTGCTCCAAGTTTTGAAGCATTTAGAAGAGTAGAACACTCTTCTAAGTGCATTGTAATATCTTCATCAGCTACATTTTCAAACTCTTTATATCTAGCTTTAAAAGTTGTAGCGTCCATCTGATACCTACTCTTTAGGTTCTAAAGAATTTAAGATAAGAGTAACAACACCAGCTTCATCAGTATTTTTAGGTATTTTTATCTCATTTTCTTTACAGTATCTTCTTAAATCTTTTACAGTCATAGCAGTAAGATTTTCTTCAGTTGGTTCAGCTGGTAAAACAACTGGTTCAACTGTTTTTTTAACTTCTACTTTTTCAACTTCAATAGAACCTTTTTTTACATAAAAAGCTACATCACCATCTTGTAAAGCTTCAACTTCAGCACTTTCACCAGCACCCAAAGAAAGAGTTTTAAACCCCTCTTTATCATCTTTGTAGTTTAAGACTATAAGTCTTTTTGATATGTTAGTTACTTTCATCTAAATACCCTCCATATCCCAACAACTTAACGGTTTTCTAAGAGCTAAACCACCTATTGAAAAATCAGCTGGAACTTTAAACTGTAAGTCGTCAGCTTGTGGAGCTTTAAAGTTGATAGTGTGTCCCCAGTAAAAAGATAACTTCTTTTTATCTTTTTGATAGATTCTCATAGTATCGCCTGAAATTTGAGCTGAAGCAATAACATTATCTTTAGAAGTTAAAAACGCACTTTTTGAAACGATAAAATCTAAGATAGTTGTATCACTATTATCATTTAGTGGAGTTGTTGCGATATAGCTCCATTTGTCAGTTGGTAAAATCAATCTGTTTGTTTTAGAACCAGCTTTAAATTCTTGTTGTTTTGTTGTTTTAAATGCAGTAGCGAAAAGGTGGTTTATATCAGCTAAAATCTCTTTCGGTGTTTTACTCGCCCAGTTGTTACCATCTGCACCAGCTAAAGGACTAACTGAAGGAACATCAGGGTTGTTAAAGAAACCTACTATTCCTCTTGATTTATCACCGTAAAAAGCTATCTCTTGTGCTAGTGAAAGTGTAGCTTGTATAGCAGTTTCAACTTTTAAACTATCTAGTGAAGTTCCAAGTTTACCAACTCTTTCAAGTTCTTTTAAAGTATATTTATACCCTACATTACCATCATGAAGTGGAGCTTGTTTCATACCTACAAAAGAATCAACCCATGCAATAGCACCATCAGGCTTAGAAAGTTGAGCTTTACCAGCTTCAGTAACATAGTAAAATCCAAAACTTGTAGCAGTTCTATCATTTAAGTTTACAATAGGAAATAGTTCATTAAAAACTATATCTTCATAATCAGCTTTATAAGCTTCAGTTTCTACTCTTACAAGAGCTGAAGCAACATTTTCAGGGTTTACATCAGCAATAGTATCACTCGCAACTAAACCAGCTACTACACTTGAAAATAATTTATTTCTTTTCATATTTTTACCTTTATTATAAGTTTATTTGGATTTCTACTATTCCAGCAGAACCAAGAGTTTCAGAAAATGTACCGTTGATTTCAACAGCTTTATCTGTATCTAAATCACTTCTAACATCACCAACTTTTAAAGCACCGTTTTCAGTATGTCTAACAAAAACTTTTGCACCTTTAGTACAAGCAGTTTCACAATTTACAAAAACAGAACCACCCTTTAAAAGAGTAACATTTGAGCCACTTTTTACATCAACCGTAGCTAGTGCGTCAGTTTTTGTAACTACTCCAGCAACTACATCAGAAGCACCAGTTAAAGCAATAGCACCTAGTACGCTTGTTTTAACAAATTTACCTAGTTTTGTATCTTCACCAGCTACATTATTATCACTTGTTATAGGATTACTGTTAGCAATACCACCTAAAAAGCCTTTTTCTCTTTTTCCATATTTACCTTGAATACTTGCACCCATTATTGATTACCTCCAAATTTTTCTTCAAATTTATTTTTTGCTTCAACTACTTCTTTTTGAGCTTCATCTAAAGCTGGTGTTGGTTTTAAATCTAACCCTTTAAGATAAGAATCATCAGCATTTTTAAGTTGTGAAGCAACATTATCAAACGCATAACCTACATACTCATCAGATTTACCAGTTAAATCTAAATCAGGTTGATACTTAGCGATAACCTCTTTTTTAATAGATAAGCTATCTTTACCAACACACCCAATACCACTATCTTTAGCTACCATCATAACACTAGCTAAATCAGTAGCCATTGCTAAAACTATTTTAGAATCAGTAGCTACCTCTTTACCTTTGTTTGTGTCTATATCAGCTTGTAGCTTATCAATAGTTTCATCTTTTGTTTTTGATTCAGTTTTTAAAGCTTCAATCTCATCATCTTTAGCTTTAATCTCATCTTCATCATTTGCTTTTACAGTTTTAGTAGCTTCATGTAAAATATCAGCTACACCTTGAAGATTTTTAGCTAACTCTTCATTTTCAACTTCAACTTCAGAAACGATTTCTTCAGTTCCATCAGGCAACACTCTTTTAAATATTACTTTCATACATTTTCCTTTATTTAGTTTTGGTTTGTTATCAATAGCTAAAGAACATTTAGAGCCACAACGCCCAGCCTTTACAATAGCTATATGATTTGGTTTAATATCCGTTTGGATATAGTCATAGTTTGGATTTTCAACAACTTCAAGGTTGTATAAATATCCAGCCGAAAGCTCCACCTTACCAGCTTGTATATCTTCAATAGTAGAATCATCATATATAGTTATCTCACACTCTAAATATGAATCATCTACTACTTGAACTGGTGAAGATACAAAGCCGATAGCGTGGAATTTTGTGTTTTGTGAGTTTAGCAGTTGGTGAGGGTGGTCGTTTGTGATAACTATATTTTTAAATGCTTCAATTACTTCAGGTTTAAAAACCTCTTCAGGTGAACGGTATTCTTTATATAGTTTAGTAGCTTCAAAATCTTCATTTATTTCAGCACCGTAACGCTCTTGTATTCCAGTTCTTGCAAAAATACATTTTACAACTAGATAACCGTTTTCATTTAACTTTTTATCTAAAATAGTTAAGTTGTTATCTCTTCCAAATAGTTTTTTATTTTTCATCTTCAACCTTTAAAAAAGAGTATTCAGCACTATTATTTTTTAGTTTCTGTTTTGCTTCAGCAGTTGTAAGGATTCCAGAATTTACTAAAACACTAAGTTCATCAGCTTTAACTTTTGAAGTATCAGCTATCTCTTTTCTTGTTTCTTGCTCTAGTGGATTCCATACGATAGAAACCTCTTCTAAATCATTTCCATATAATGAATATGAAGCAACTTTTAAAAGTGTTTCAAGTTTTGGTTCTATTTTGTCTATTTGGATTCTTTTTATACGGTTGTAGAAGTTTTTAAAGTCAGCCGAACCAGTTGCATTTTGTCCATCAGGTGATTTGCCAAAAAGTAAAGTAGCTGGAATTTCAGCCGAACCACTTACACGAATCAATGTTTTATCATCTATTTGATGTAAATCTTTAAAATCATTTGTTCTTTTTACAAAATCATCTTTTGAATCAAGTACAATAGCATTTAGATAAGATTTCATAGTGTCTATGATTTGGATTCTTTTTATAGCGTCCTCGTCAGCGTCATCAATAGCTAAATCAGTTAAGCCCTCCATCTTATATACATTTACATTAGTTTCAGTAAGCATATTTACAATAGCGTTTATAGTTGTATCACTTGCGATAATAGGCTCTATACTTCTTTGTACTTTTGAGCCACCCCAATAATTATGTTCTACTCTTTTATTTTGTGTAAGTTCTAAACCTCTAAAGATAAGAAGTCTTGATTTGTGTATAGTTAGATTTTCAGTAGAACCAAACAAAGTATAATATTCAGACTCTTCAAGATTTGTAATAACTGGTATTAAGTGAGCTGGTTCTAAAACTCTAAGTTTTTTAAATGAACCCTTTTTTATAGTTTTTAGATTTAGTGGTTTATCTTGACTATTTCCATCATTTACAACCATATACAAAGCACAACCACCAAATAAATCAGCGTAAGCGTGAGCCGTTTTAATTTGTTGTTTGATTTGTAAATCTTTTAGAAGTTTTAAAACTGATTTTAACTCATCATCTGAATTAGCTGAAGTTATCTCACACCATTCTCTAGTTACTTCATTAGCTGGAATATCAGCTATATTACCTACTAACCAGTTATACAGATATAACTCTTCAGCTAGTTCATAGTTTTTAGCTAGATTTAGTGAGGTTCTTTTAAAATCTAAATTTTGTAAAATATCTTTTTTGCCACCAATACCTTTAGCTATGTTAGAAAATCCATCACTAGCTTTAGTTTGAGTTTGTTTAGATTTTGAAAAGTTTTTTTTGTGTTGTTGTTTATTTTTCAACTTTGTAACCTACTAAATATTTTTATATCTTGTAGTATTACAGAAGTTGAGGAAAAAAGAATATACGGTTTAGAGTATTTTTGCTAAACCTTTAAAAAAGAAGTTTAATCTTCAACTAATTCATCACCATTTAAAACTATATATCTTCCCTGATTACTAACTTTTTCAAGACCTTCTTCCCAGTCAATGAAGACTTCTTCACCATCTATTTCAGTAATTGTAGTATGTTGATACTCTTTTGTTTTTTCAAAAATTGTTTTTCCTACACTATCGTACATTTCATTTATAGCATTAATTACATCTTCTTTAGTTCCATTTTGAACACCTATATCTTTTGTAAATGTTTGAGTAAAAGTTATTATCATAATTTACAACTTTCATAATTTGCTTTATATAGTGTAGATTTATCTTGATTTTTATTCTTTTGCCATTTACCACTTATACCGTTTTCTTTCCATTCTTTAGCTTGAATAGGACATTGTTCCCTAGAGCTAATCTCTTTGATAGTTTCTAGCATACATTTTTTATAATCATATCCTAGATTTTCAACACACCCCATAGAGTGCTTTATAATTCTTACAAGACTATCTTCATAGCTATATAAATGCTTACTAAACATATTTGATATGTTTGTTATAATTCCACCAATACTACTATTACTATAAGAGGTAATTTCTTCCAAAACTATTTTTTCTAAATATTTCATAGCATTTATACTAAAAACAGATATATCACAAAGTGCATCTATCCTATCATAATCAGTATCAGCTCTTAAAAACTCTGAACACTCTTCTAAAAGATTTGATACTTCTACATCAAGTACAAATTCTTTATTATCCATATTTCTATTTTTTCTCCAGTTGCTTAAACCATTTATTACATCATTCATTTTAATAACTCCTTTTTAATCTTAAACTATTTATTTCTTTGATAGCTTCATCAATCAGCATATCAACAGCCTTTTTATTTTCAGCTTCATTATTTATTTTTTGAGCCACACTTAAACGGCTTTGTACTGTAAATAAAACATTATCCATATCTAAAATAGTAGATAATATTTTTTCTTTTTTCATAGTATTTTTTCACCCCAGTAAAAAAGAAAATTATCAAACTTTGTAAGTAGTGAATCTACTCTTTTAATCACTTTTGCCATATTAAACCTTTTTTTAGTTATAATACAGAACTTTAAAATCACCAGTTCGCCAAAACTTGATTTTATATCTGTATAGGTTAGCTTTTTATAAAAAGCAACTTATGCTTTAAACCGTTTTTTTATCCTCCTAAAATGGTATTTGTTCATCATCAATCACCCTTTCAAGTGTTTTTTTACTTCCATCTTTTAAACGATATTTTTTATCATGGATAGAAACCTCATTTAATGTAGCTCTATCAACTTCCATAAGTTTTAATCTCATTTTTGTTGTATCTACTCCATCAATAATATTAAAACTAAAATGGTCATCAATAATACTATTCCAAAAGTTACCTAACAGTCGTGGGCTTTGTGTATTTGGTATATCATAGATTTTAGTGAACCATTTTAAAGTTTCATTTGTGAAAGCACCTTGTTTAACTTCATTTATCATAAAGTTTTTAAACTCTTCATTTGTAAATTTAAACATTTCAACAAAATCAATAACAGACTTATCACCATTTTCAGAATTTATAATCTCTTTTTTAACTCTTTTATCTTCAATTTTTTCATCTTCAGAACCAGCGATTAAATCGCTTATAGTTTTTTCAAACCAAGCATAATCTTTATCTACTATCTTATCTTTTATAATTTCTTTAACGGTGTTAGTTTGTTCTTTGATTTTTCTTTTTACTTCATTATCCAGTAAAGATAAAGCTAACTCTTCTTTGTACTCGATCATCTTCATTTCTATTAAAAATGATTCTCGTTCTTTCTCAATGGCGTTTATAAATTTTCCAATAGTTATACTAAATTTATCTTTTGCTACATCAACTAAAGTTTTATTATTTGTTTTAATAACTGAATATCTTCTATCTTTATCCTCAATTTGAAAAGGTAAATCGTGATTACTAAAAAACATACAGTTAGCATGATTTTCTATATATACTTGTTTTTTATATTTATCATTTAGTGATATATGCGAATCAGTTATAAACGGCTTGATTTTATCAGCTTGTGTAGAACTCTCACTAAAAGAACCCTTTATTTCATTAAAAAAGATAAAAACTCTATTTTCAATATATCCATTAAATGCACTTTTAATATCTTCATTTGTAGCAGTATAACAGTTGTCTACATGTAAAGCATACTCTAAAATTTGTTGAAATACACCCTTACCACCACCTTGAATACCAAGAAATACTAAAGCATTTCTAGTTTTACTTGAAGTATTTAAAATATAAGATAACCAATTTATAATATATTTTTTCTCTTCTATCTTTGGTGATAAGTTATCAAGTAAAGCATTTATATGAGGATATTTAGTAGGTAAAATATTATCTACAAAGTTATCTAAGTTTATACAGTTTTTTACATCAATTTCTAAAAAACCATTTGGAGTATATACATTAAAATTAACATTATCAATCTTTTTAGCTTTTGGTGAAAATATTTTATAGTATGGATTTAACCATTTCATTATTTGTGTTTCATCAACAGTAGAAATAACATTATTTAAAAGTTCTTTAGCTTCACTTTGTATCATGCTTCTAATAACCATGTTTTCACGGTGTGCAATTATTCTTTCAGTTTCATCACTACCCATTTTATTTTTAGTAACTATCTCTAAATATTTACCTTGTTCTTTATCTACAATAACAATAGCTTTACCAATTCTATTTAGTTTCACACATTCAATCATATATTTCATAAATGCTTTGTAAATCTCTTTAGCCTTTTCTACTGGTTTTAAATCTTGTTTTGATAGTGTATCACTTTTAGATTTAATGAATTTTTTCTTTAACTCACTTATATCATCTTCACCAGCTAAAAGCTCTTTTTGTATAAATTTGATTTGTTTTTGATATAGTTTTATATCTTCAGTATAATCACCTAAAGCTGGTTTATTTTTTACAGCTTTATCTTTAATATTCTGTATTTTTTTATTCTTCATCTGAACTCATTATATAATCAGTAAAATCAATATTGCTATCAAAAGAAAAAAGATTTTCAGCTTCAAACCCAGTAAAAGAAAGAAATTCATGATAAGCTTTTTCACCAGCTTCATCACCATCAAAAGCAGTAACTAACCCGAACCCTTTTTTTCTAAAATCATTTATAGAATCTAGTAATTTTTGATTTATATGTTTTATATTTCCAGTAGATTCAAGAGATATAAAAGGTACACTATATAAAAGAGCATTAACACTATTTTTAAGACCCTCACCAACAACAATATATTTTTCTCTATTTGCTATATGATTTACTAACTTTTCAAAAGGATAAACAAACTCTTCACCTCTATTATTTTGATTTTTATAATAGTATTTCATACTTTTAATCTCTTCACCAGTTTCTTTAGATTTAGGTCTATAAGCAACTATATCAACTACTTTGTTTTGTCTATCTCTTAATATTATAGATGGTGAATCCCAAAATTCACTATAACCAATAATAGAAGAAAATAAAGTATCTAGTTTAGTTTTGTATTCTATATCAAAAGTAGAAGTTTCAAAAAGTTTAGAGTAAGTAGAACCTACATTTATTTTAAATTCTCTGCTTTCTACAAAGCCATTTTTACCCTCTTTTACAATCTCATATTCTAAAGGTTTTTTATATTTATTTGCTTGAAGTTCTTTAGTAGCTATATATTGAAGTTTATTAAAATCAATTTCTTTAGATTCTTTTTTAGCTGGTGTAGGTGTGTACTCTCTTTTAGTTACACTATAAGTATCAGCCCCAACCATTTCTTTTACTTTTTTGATAGCTTCATTTTGAGATAGATTATCCATAGCTTGAACTAAATCAAACACATCACCACCAGTAGCAGTACCTCTGTCATAAAACTTTTGTGTATCTTCAAAAAAATCTAAAGAGCTTGTTTTTTCATCTCTTAGTAAGTTTTTACTAGCTCTGTATCTATTACTATGTTTTTTAAGTTCAAAACCATAGTTTTCGGCTAGTTGTATTATGTCTATTTTTGCTTTTACTTCAGCAAGTGTAAGTTCTATACTCATTTTATAGCTCTCCTTTTTATAAATTATTGACTTTTAATTTATAAGAGGCTATAATCCCAGCAACCAAACTAGATATAACATCTTATAAATTCAGGTAAGTTATTTTGTAACTTACCTTTTTTTATGCAATTTTTTTGTATAAACCCTCTGAATCAATAATATCAATATTCAAACTATTTAACTTCTTTTTGAATTTTACTATCTTTTCATTTTCTAATTCAACTCTATTTTCTCTTATCCAATTTCTTAATGAAGTTGAACTCATATTTAATGGTTCTTGTACTAAATTTTCTTTTGTATATTTTTCTAAGAATTTATATATAGTCATTTTATTTCCTTATTTGTAACTTTGTAACTTTGTATTAATAGAACTATACTCTTTTAATTTTATTTTGTCAATAGTCTTACAAATAATTTTATAAATTTGCATATAATTTGGTTGATACAAATTCATAAACATTAATTTAACTCCTTATTTTTTAATACATTTGATATAGATTTTTCACATAAAAAATATTTTTCAGATAATTCTTTATATGTTAAACCTTTTTTTTTGTCAGATTTGATTTGTTTATTTCTTTCATAAATCGTATAAACCTTTAAAGAAGGGATTTCAATATTTGCTTTTTGATACTTTTTAATAACCTCTTCTAGTGATTCCATATTTTTAACAGCATCAACAAAATCAACTAAATTTTTAAAACTCTCTTCATCAAGTCGTTTACCTCTTTTTTTAAATCTCTCATCTGTATAAAAAAAGTTATCTTCAAACTCACATAAATCTTTTATACTGATTACATAATTACCACCATCAAGTTTAGCTTTCAATTTACCTTTTAAAATGTAATTTCTTACAGTTCTATCATCTACTTCTAAAATTGTTGCTACTTGATTTGTTGAGTACATATAACTTCTTAAATTTTTGTATATTGACCTGATACGAAAGATTTTCGTATCAGCTCTTTATATTCATTTTTTTCTACACTTAAAGTTGTTTTTGTACCCAGTTTTAAAGTACAAACCATATCTTTTAAATATATTTTTGAAGTAGTTAAAGAATTAAATTCTAATAGCTTTATTCTCATATTTATTTTTTTATTTTGATTTAAAATTGTTATTTTAGAATCACTTTTAAAAATATTATTCCAAAATAAACCAAATTGACCAAAATTACCTATACTTTTAATTTCATAAATATTTGAAAACCATTTTAAAGTTTCATTTGTAAAAACACCTTGATTAAGTTCCCTTAAAAAGAAAGATGATAATTGTTCATTAGTATAAATTGATAATTTTTTTTCTAAAGATAAAGTAGCCTTTTGATTTTCTATGCCTAAAATCAATTTATCAAATAATGAACTAAAAAATTCAATATCTTTATTATTTATTTTTTCATTTAATAAAATAAATATTTCATCATTTTTATAAGGATTTGTTTTTTTAGCTATTATTTTTTTTGTTTCATCATTATCTAAAAATTTTAAATACAATTTTCTAGTCGCTGATTTTCCTAAAGTGTCAAGTAATATTTTAGAAAATTCAGTATTTGCTAAATAATCTTTTATAAATAATTCTTTTTTTGATAAGTTATTATCAAGGGTACTCATTTTTTGAGTACCCTTTTCTACTTCTATAAAATAATTTCTTACCTCCTTTCCTTTTAATGTTCTTGAAGACATAGAAATATGTTTTGCAGTATCTAAAGTTGTAATATATTCTTTTAATATTTGACGATTGACTTTTTTGTCAAAGCGAACATAATCTATATTTTCTTCTAAACCTAAACTATTAATTTGAGCCTTAATCCAGTTTGCAAATTCTTGTTTTATCTCTAATTTTTCCCATAAATCCCTAGCATTTACACTATTTACAGTATCAGCTCCTATTATCTCTTTATTTATATTTATTATTTTAATCATTACTTTCCTTTTTTTTCTTGATTTATAATCCAATATTCGCAAGGTATTTTAAAATTTTGTTCTAATATCACAGCAGTAGGTAAACGAGGATAAGTCAATCCATTTCTATATTGTCTTATCAGTTGCTCACTTACACCAGCTACTTCAGCCATTTCCCTAACTGTAAGAGTAGTTATTTTATTTGAATAATATTCATATTGTTTTTTCATA
>Ga0256842_1000950_pt1 | contig 24861 bp, 23 predicted proteins | sample 4559240metaG_FD_185973 | JGI IMG/M metagenome (GOLD analysis project Ga0256842, IMG submission 185973) | Hydrothermal vent microbial communities from Guaymas Basin, Mexico - 4559-240 | ecosystem: Environmental > Aquatic > Marine > Hydrothermal vents | place: Mexico: Guaymas Basin | collected... | reverse complement strand
AGGATGACGCCATCCTAGATTATCTCAATGAAAAGTACAAGAGGCTAGGAAAGGACGACCCAGTAGCCCATCATGAGTCAAGACCGGCCGAAGCTGAGTCCTCAGCCGTAGCAAGGGTGTTAATGATCGCGAAGATGCTGAATATGCGTGTTCACTTCGCACACATATCAGCAGGTCTAAGTGCGAGGCTCATTAGGAAAGCCAAGGAAGCTGGTGTGCAGGTAACTGCCGAGACCTGTCCTCACTACCTCTTATTCACTAAGGACGACGTCATGAAGTGGGGTAATTACCTTAAGATGAACCCGGCGCTGAAAACGAAGGATGACGTACGGGAATTATGGAGGGCCCTAGCGGATGGGACTATAGACGTTGTCACTTCCGACCACGCTCCCTCACCGCGTGATGAGAAGGAAGTCGATGTGTGGAGCGCTTGGGGAGGAATACCTGGGGTAGAGACGATGTTCCCAGCAATATTCACATACGGTGTCAAGAGACTCAGACTACTGACGATTGAGAGGTATGTTGAGGTAACGTCCGCTAACCCGGCTAAGATAATGGGTATTTACCCAAGGAAAGGCGCATTAACAGCGGACTCAGATGCAGACGTAGCATTAATAGATCCCAGCCTGACAATAAGGGTTACGCCTGATGTGCTTCACCATAAAGTTGATTGGACCCCCTACGAAGGTATGGAGCTATGTGGATGGCCCAAGCACTTAATAGTGAACGGTAAAGTTGTTATAGAGGACAGAGATTTTATAAGAGAAAATGTGAGCCCAAGGTACGTGGAGTCATGAGTGAAGGACTAAGCGAAATAGAGGAGCCAGGCGTAAATCGTGGACAGAAAATTAGCTTAGGTGTAATAGTTACCGTAGGACTCTTTGTACTATCCCTAACTCTCTTTCTTTCCCCTTTCCTGTCTTATGTAGTAGTAATTCTCGCGGCCATAGCTGTAATGGTTAAAGCCCCTGCAGGAAAGACCTTGAAATATGTACTACTAAGCCTAACGTCCATGAGCCTTGCTTTGATATCAGCAGTACTCTACATAATTGCTGTGCTGTTGCCTGCTAAGGAACTGTTTCTGCTGTCGCTGATGCTTGGTTTCCCTTCACCGATACCATTGTTACTCCCGATACTCGATATCCTCGAGATTGGGAGGGAGGTGCGAGCGGCCCTAGCTGTAGCTTTGATAGCGGTGGGGATTACTACGTTGCCTCTTTACGGTACAGCTCCTCTACACCTACAGGATAGCTCAACAGCAGGTTCTATGTCAAGCCTTATCGAGAATATGGGGTTCTTGGGGCTTTACATTGCGATAGGGTATGCGCCTTCATCAACTGCAATAATTGCGGGCTACCTAATACTGATATACGTTGTTATGAGCGGATTACGAGCTTACCTTCAAAGAAAGACTTAATAGTAGACACTAACTCATCCTCATTCCTACAGATTCTGTCGTACCTCTCGTTTAGCAGCTCCTTTAACTTCGGCATCATATACCTCCTGTCACAGAGCACTATTACAGCCTCATCATGCTCGGACCTTATGGCGCGTCCAGCTGCTTGCATTACCTTTATCACGGCAGGTAATTCCATAACATATGTGCGTGCAGAACCCTTTGTTATGCCTTCCATAACTTTCTCGAAATCTCTAGTGTAGTCATCTGGTTGTGGGTAAGGCACACCGGCGATAATTACTGCCTTAATTAATGACCTTCCCTTATTATCAAGTAGCTCTAGCCCTTCAGTTATTTTACCGCCAGCTACGCAATGAATTAAGGCCTTGTCGACAGCAGAAGTGACCTTAAGTAACTCCTCATACTTTGTTCCCCTATCTTCCTCGAATTGCTTGCCGTCAACGATGAGGTGCTGTAGAACATTACTCATAAAATTATAGCTGGGATAAACAACTAGCACCACACCCCTAGGAATGACCTTAAATACCGATTCAATTAGTTTAGCATACTTTCTGTACATCTCCTTGCTGCGATATCTATAGCTAGACGTAACGCTTGTTACAACAACGTATGCTACGTTATGACGGGGGAACACGCGCCCATACTCGGATTCGATATCAATGTACATGAAGCTATCTCCACAGACCGGCGTTAGTACATGCATTGGGGGCATCGTACCAGACATAAGTAGGACGCCCTTGAACAGCGAGAGCCTCCTCTTAATGAATCCGTAACCTAAGGGAAGCGCCTTAAGAGCGCTTACCTCAGATTCAGAAAGGTACCCGTACGACTGAAAGTCAGGTTCCTTTAGATAGCGGAGGAACTTAACGACCTTGCTTAACTTAGTGCTTAGAGCGACAGCATCCGACACGCTTGGTGCCCTAAGTAGTTTCTTCAGCCTTATTTCAGCAAGGGCGTCTTCTAGGAGAAATAAGGTGCCTTCGCCAGGGAGAATCAGTGCCTTATCCACACGTTTCAGCAATCTTCCTTTCTGCTCATTAACCGTGTCCAGAAGACTCCTCAAATAACTCAGAACCTCATCATAATGCTCACCATACTGCTTAACCTCCTTCAAAGCCTGCTCCACTGTTATGCTATCTATTTCCTCATCAATTACTGACTGAGGTATAAGGAGAGTGTGGGCTTCATCAAGAATCAGATAGAAATCATCAGGTCCAACATCGGCGAATGCTGTGTCAAAAACTTCCTCGCGAAATACATAGGGATACGTAACAACAACGAATTGTGAGTCAGGAATTAACTTAGTAAGAGAAAAGAAGGGGCAAACACCCACCCTGCTTGAAATCATTAATGCCAAAATGTGAGGGTCGAAGGACAACTCGGAATTAAGCAGCTTCCGAACAGCATCGAGTTTCTCATCGATACCAAAGAAGTATGGGCACATCCTCCTCATTCTTAAGGATTTACATGCTACCCAGAAGTCCTCCGTACTTCTTCCTCCACCCACGTCTTGTGCTAGGGGGCACATCTTAGCTGCGCTGTACACGAATGTGAAGGAGAAACCTGACCTACGTAGCTCCCGAATCACGGGACTCATTTCATTTATTGTTCTGACGCCATACAGTACCGGGCCAACATCTGAGTGTGAAATTAATGCAACTATAGTCTTGCCAAAACCTGTCGGGGCCTTAAGGACTATGTGTGTGCCTAAGGATTCAGCTATCCTTTTACAGGCTTCAAGCTGTCCTTTCCTTGCCATCATGTAAGGGAACTTCATTGTCCTTACCTTGCAGTTTTTCATGACCTACTTCAGCGACGCTACAATCATAATTATTCCACGGCGTATAAGTGAGACAGCGAGCCCAGCAAGTATTAGGGCTATGACTTTATCCACTAACTGTGAGCCGGACTTGCCAAGCACTTCCGAGAGCTTAGCGCCACCAAGCATGGAGATATATGTTAGGAATATGTTAACTGCTATGGCTATTAATGCGTAGGTTATGCCGTGAGTGTATTTGATGTATATCGTCGTGGAGATCGCAGCAGGGCCAGCTATCAAGGGAGTAGCTATGGGAACTAGTGATGCTCTATCTCTACGTAGCTCTGAAGTATACCTAATGTCCATGAAGTCAAGAATGGCAACTATCATTAAGAGTATGCCTAGCGCTATCATGAAGTCCTCTATTTCTATGCCAAAGTAACTCATAACGTAATCCCCAACTAAACCAAAGAAAAGTAGGATAACCGTGCCACCAGTAACGCCTCTAAGGATTATCTCCTTACGCAGGCTGGGCTCGAGACCAGCAGTGTTAGTCCCTACGTAGATTCCAAGGGTTATAGGGTCAATTACAATGAAGAGCATTATGATATCCTGAATCAAGGCCCCCAAGTTCAGCTCTAAAGCCATGGCGAATCACCAGCATTCACACTCAGGATCACCGCGAACCTCAAGCATAGTGAACTCTCCTCGCTTAAGATCCATGATCAAGAGCTTATTGAACAACGGTTCACCTATGCCCGTCACAAGCTTGATTACTTCAGCAGCTTGAATAGCGCCTATAACGCCAGGTGTTGGGCCGAGCACCTGCGGTGGCTCTCCTACGTATCCGCTAGTTACGCTGAGGATACACTTAAGGCAGTTCGTTATCCCCCTTAATATAGTGGTGGCCTGTCCGTAGAATTCAGCTATCCCGCCATGCACTAAAGGTTTCGAGTAAATCCATGCTAGCCTATCAAGTGTTAACCTCCCCGCCCAATTATCAAGGCAATCAACAATAACATCTGCCTGACGCACAAGTTCCTCAAACTTCTCGTTCTGCACCTTCATCACGTAGGGCTCAACACTAACACTCGGATTAAGGCTCCGTACCTTCTCAGCTGCAACTAAAGCCTTGGATTTCCCTAAATCATTAACGCTGTAAAGTATTTGCCTATTCAGGTTACTTAACTCCAGCCTTCCATCATCAACTAGGAGTAACCTACCAATGCCGGCAGCGCTTAAATATAACACGACTGGCGAGCCTAATCCTCCGAGGCCAGCTACGAGTACTGTTGCCTCACGTAGTTTCTCTTGCCCTCTACGTCCAATCAATCTTAGTTGCCTTAAGTACCTCTCCTCAGTCATTCTTCATCGTCTCTTGAAGCGTTACTGGAAGTTTAAGTATTGAGGACCGTCTTTTAATAGTGTAGGGCCGTTAATGTACTTGAGGTGGCGGATATGAGTGATGCAAGCCTCAAATACGGTCCGGTGATCTTCGAGGGTGTTTCGCCGAACGCAGCATTTATGACAAGAGTGAAGAGGTTTATATTGACTGCTAGGACGAAATACCAGGAAGTTCAGATACTAGAACTCTATGAGTATGGGCGGGCCCTAGTACTCGATGGATATATTCAATCAACAGAGAATGATGAGTTCATATACCATGAATCACTGGTTCATCCTGCAACTATAACACACCCGCATCCCCAAAAAGCACTAATCATTGGGGGCGGGGAAGGAGCGACACTGAGAGAAATCCTAAAGCACTCGCCCATCAACGAGGCGGTAATGGTTGACATAGACGGTGAGTTAATTGAGTTCGCAAAGGAGTACCTAGACTTCATGCACCAAAAATCATTCAATGATCCAAGAAGCAAGCTACTGATAGAGGACGGATACAAGTACGTTAAGGAAAGAGCACCGAAAAAGTATTTTGACATTGTTGTACTAGACCTGACAGATCCGTATGGCCCGGAAATCTCGAGAAAATTATATAGTAAGGAGTTTTACGCCATGGTTAAGTCGATAATGAAGGATAATGGCATATTGGTAACTCAAGCCGGTAACTCCTTCTTCTACCCAAGAACGTATGCTAGGGTATTGGAGAACATCAAAGCAAACTTCAGCATCGCTAGGGAGTACTGGGTGTGGGTACCTTCCTTCGGGTACGCATGCAACTTCATAACGGCATCGGACGCGCTTGATCCGGCTCTACTTAGTGAGAATGAGGTTAATGAGAGGTTAAAGTCACGAAGCGTCGAAACGAAGTTCTACGATGGAGCTCTTCATATCTCCCTCTTCAAAGGGAAGGTGTTGTTAGGGAGAGTACCAGAAGAGTAATAGAGTGTGAAGAAAACTAAGGGACGATTAATAAGTTTTCACAGAATATTATGAATGCTTAGGTTCACTCAGGTCTAATTTTACCCCACTTCTCCAGTGCTTCCCTTAACTCTTTGCGTGTCTTAGCATACTCTTCTAGCGGGATGCCACTGTAGTACGCCTCTAGGGCCTGACGCACCGCTATTCCTCCAGCCTTAGGGCCGCTTGGGTGTCCTGTAACGCCTCCCCCTACCTGTATTAGTATGTCGGAACCCATGAAGTCAAGCAATTGCGGCAGTACGCCAGGGTGTAGTCCTCCAGACGCTACAGGGAGGACGGGCTTAAGGCCATACCACTTTTGTGGTTCCTTCGTCTCGTCACCCTCAGGGCTAAAGTCTTCCTGAGTTATGACGTTCTGAGTTAGCTTTAGTTCCTTTAAATCAGTCTCCATCTTGCCTACGTTAGTCCCTATGTGGATATGATCTACTCCGGCAAGCCTTGATATCTTAGCTATTAAGTAGAAGCTCACTCCATGTTCCTTGGGCCTGGTGAAGGCGGCATGGAATGCTCTGTGTGCATGTATCGCTAGTTTATAGTCAGCTGCATGATCCCTAGCCGTCTGAACCGCTGCCCAGCCAACTGTTATGATGTCAAGCATTATGAATTCATTACCATAATCGGCAACAAGTTTCATCCTACGTAGCATTTCCTCCAGCGTCGGTGCCGTTACGTTACATAGGTATCCTTTCTTTTCACCGGTCTCCTTCTCGGCCTTATCTATGGCCTTCATCACAGCGGCTAGCCTCTTCTCGAAGCGGTTGAAGGATTGATTAGTTAGGTTCTCATCATCCTTCACTAGATCCATTCCGCCACTTAGGATCTCGTACGCTGCCTCACTATACTCTCCTGAAGTTAATCCAACCTTAGGCTTAGGCACTGTTGCAAGTATTGGGCGCTTGTAAACCTTAAGCTTGTCGCGAACGCCGCTAATACCAAATAATGGTCCGGGGAACGACTTGACGTACTTTTCAGGGAATTTAATGTCAAGTGCCTTCAAACTCTTTATTGCTCTCATGCCGAAGATATTACCTAGTATCGAGCTAAAGAGTTGGGGTATTGACCCCAGCTCAAAGAGGTCCAGGGGGTACGCCACCTTAATTAAGCCATCCTCACGGACGACGTAAGCCTTGGCCATGATCTTACGTACATGCGGCTTCAGCGTCGTTAATGTGGTCCAAGTACCAACGCTGCTTTCAGACGCGATTCTCCCAGCTACGTCGTCTATTGTAAGGCCTTCGGTGGGTTTAGCCTTAAACACCGCAATTAACTCATTACCGCTTGGCTTGTAGTTTCTATCCACAAACTCACTATACCACTCGAATCCCATGTTTACGTCCCAAGAAAATATCGGGGAAGCAACTAATAAGTGGGTTTAACTTAAAATGGAATATTACATTACTATAAGAAAACCGTTTAAGCGAACATTAAGTCTTCAAGTGCCGCTGACTATTTTAATTAATTGTTGAGCAGCCTCCACAAAGCGCTTGGATACTTCAGTGTCTGGATATTTCAGTATGAATGGTGTTCCAGCATCATTGCATTCAGCTATCCTAGGGTCTAACGGTATTTCACCAAGGAACTCTATCCCATACTTACTAGCTATCTCTCTACCGGAACTCTTGCCGAAAATTCTGTAGAACGAGCCGCATTTGGGGCAAAGGAAGCCAGACATGTTCTCTATGACTCCTAGGGGCTTTATATTCACTCTCCTAGCGAAGACTACAGACCTACCGACTACAAGCAGTGAAACTTCCGAAGGGATGGTCACGAACACGGCTCCGTCCACTTCTGGAAGTTCTTGTGCAACGGTTAGTGCTTCATCACCAGTGCCTGGAGGCATATCAATTACTAGGAAGTCAAGTTCTCCCCAATTAACGTCCGACACGAACTGCGTTACTGCAGTAGACTTGAGTGGCCCGCGCCATATCACCGGTGAGTCATCGTCCGGAAGCAGGAAGTCCAGGGACATTACCTTAAGTCCTAGAGGACCTAAGGCAGGCTCTACTCCCTCATCCGACATCGTTAGTCTAGTTCCTCTTAACCCCAGCATTTTCGGAGCTGAAGGACCGTGGAAGTCAATATCCATAAGTCCGGTTCTATAGCCTAACTTCTGGAAGGTTAGTGCAAGGCTAGACGCTATGAAGGACTTCCCAACGCCACCCTTACCCGACATAATGACTATTTTATGTTTTATTTTAGATACTCGTTCCTGAATCTTTTTCTTTCTCTCAAGGTATTCGCGCGGTGCGTGGACCTTTATTTTACTTGACGGTGGGTTTGAGGTCATACGCACATCACTACATTTGAGTGTTTTCGTGGAGTTAAAAGTGATTACGTTAGTACGTGATTGAATGCTTCAGACCCTTTGCTGGCTGAGGTACGTTAGTTCTGCGTACTCAAGCTTGAAGGTTAGGACACATTCGTTAATATTTACAACCGCCTTTACGGGGAACTTATACTTAGTCTCATACCATACGGTAGCGTTAACATGGTACGTCTTGTTATGTATGTCGATAGTGTAGGTATACTGTATCTTCACAGTATCTAAGGGCTCCTTAACTGTAGGTATCGTAACCTTATCGTGACTAAGGTATTCTGTTTTAATGCTCACATTATGATTCCTGAGGTTCTCAACATTCACTAATAGCATTGAGATGTTCTCGACCTTGCTTGTGAAACCCAGGACATCCAGCACCGGTTGAACGTAGTAAGCGCCAAGGGGTATTACTCCGTGCCCGCTTAGTACTACGGTCTTATTACCGGAAGTACCGTTTTCATTTGATGGCACCTTAAGTGTCCTATTATAGAAGAATATCCTGAACTGCATGAAGTCCTTGACCCCGAAGACTGTGCCGTTTATGCTGACATTGCCCCTGACATCATAGAATACATCAAGGGTTGCGTTGGGGTTCGGTCTATTCGTGAAGTATATTTCCTCAAGCGCTCTGTAAAGATTCTCTGTAGCCGGCTTTACTTGCTGAGAGGACTCTCTCGAGGCATGGGTTACGAGATAAACCACACCTACAGCTATGAATACCACTATCACGGCTACTACTACTATGTCCCACCTAACTTTCTTAGTCCTTATGGAAGGCGAAATCCTTGCCTTCTTCTTAACGATTACTTTGCCTGCCTCTTTCTCTCTTCCCTTTCTTTTCTTTTTAGTCAGCTTGACCCACCCCGCTTCTTTTGATCGCTTCACATAGTGTGGTTTAGTATAAAATTATTTCAGGGGTTTAGTCACTTTACACGTACCGTCTGACCTTAATTACTTGTTCTTCACCCTTCATGCCGTAGGTCATTACTATTAGGTCACCTATTGAGATCTCATCCATTCTGACAAGCTTCTTGAAGGCTTCCTCGAGCCCTTCTTCGTGGTTCTTCGTGGGGGTTATTATGGGGTTCACACCCCACAGTATGTTTATTGACCTAGCAACTCTCATGTCAGGTACAGCCACATAGAAAGGCACACTGGGTCTTATTGATGCTAGGTGACAGGCAGTGATCCCTGTTGATGAGTATATTATTATTTTAGCACTCAGATCCTCTGCGAGTTCGGCAACACCCTTAGCATACCTTCTCTTCAGCGGGCCGCCCTCTCTGTATGTCCTTATGATTTCACTTGCCTCGGCCTTACTAACTATCCGGTGTAGCCACCTCATTGCCTCAACAGGGTATTTGCCAGCTGCTGTTTCTCCAGTCAGCATTAGGGCGTCAACGCCCTCAGATACGGCGACGTAGGTGTCAACAACCTCAGCCCGTGTCGGGACGGGGTTCTCAACCATGGATTCTAGGAGTTGCGTTGCCACTATGACAGGCTTGCCTACCCTTAACGAAGCTTCAACTATTTTCCTTTGAATCCTCGGTATTTCCTCTAGTCCAAAATTCATCCCTAGGTCTCCCCTAGCTACTAAGATCACGTCGGCGACGCGCGCTATGTCCTCAACATTCCTGACTGCTGACTTTGTCTCTATTTTAGCTATTACCTTGGCATGACACCCCATCTCCCTAAGGAGTTCCTTCAGCACTTGTACGTTGTCAGCATTTCTAACGTAGCTTAGCCCTATGTAATCAGTTCTAATCCTGCAGGCAAACTTAAGGTCATCTAAATCCTTCTTTGTTAAGACGGGGAGATTGAATTCTTTGTTCTGAACAACGACACCCTTACGAGACTTAATAACAGCGTCGGTCAGGGCGATAACCTCGACTTCATTACCGGAGACCTTAACAACCCTTAACTCAATTCTCCCATCATCCATGACGAGGATGTCTCCCTCTTCAAGTTCGGAAAGTACCTTCTTGTTTGGGAAAGGTATAATGCCGGGCTCCTCAACTCTCTGTTGCGGAATCAGCTTGGCAACATCGCCTTTTTTCAAGGTTAATGGTTCAGACAGCTCGCCTAACCTTATGGAGGATCCTTCAAGATCCGTTATTAATGTTAAGGGCTTACCTGTAACCCTCTCAGCCTTCCTAACATTATCAGCGAGAACTTTCCAGAAGTTACTATCTCCATGAGCAAAGTTTATTCTGAACCCGGACGCACCGGCGTTAACTAACTTGATAATAGTTTCTAGATCTTTAGAAGCAGGTCCCAGGGACGCGATCAGCTTAACATGTGTCAGCACGCTCACCTAAAGAGCAAGGGGCAGAAAAGAAAATAAGGGTTCACTAATTCAAAATGACGGAGCCGCCGTAGCTCAGCGGGTAGAGCGCCGGCCTCGTAAGCCGGTGGTCGCGGGTTCAAATCCCGCCGGCGGCTTCACATATCAGGACGCATTACATTAACCCGTACCAAGAATAGTACCCGATAACCCCTCAAAGAGCCTTAGGAGAGTGTTTAGGGATGCTACGGTATTTCTGTACGGTTCCGCAAGGCGTAGAGAGTCTTACTGCTAGGGAGTTAAGTAGGATGGACGTTAGCGTGACATCGATCAGGCCTGGTAAGGTATTCTTTACTGCTGGTGAGCATTTTATTTACATAAGTAATAACACCCTACGAACTGTGAATAGGGTTTTCATTGAGTTAGTTCACACAAAATTCGAGACCCTGCGTGATATAAGAGAAGTTGCTGAGAGTTTAAGCTATACGGAATTCATTAGGAGTAATGCAACCTTTGCTGTCAGGGCTGAACGTGTAGGTGTGCATGATTTTACTAGCATTGATGTGGGGCGGGAAGTTGGGGCGGGCGTGATCGAGTCATACGCAGGTGAAACCGGTGTTAAGCTTAGGGTCGACTTAAGGAGACCTGATGTCGAGGTTCATGCCTTCGTATCAGATAATGACTTAATTATCGGCATAAACACTACGGGAACATCGCTTCACAGGCGTGGGTATAGGGTGTACGATCACCCAGCAGCGCTTAAAACTACGCTAGCATCTGCGTTACTAGAGCTCCTAGGTTATGGGGAGGGCCCCTTTATTGACCCTATGTGTGGTGGTGCGACAATAGTTATTGAGGCTGCTCACAGAGCATTCTCAATACCCATCACCTTATTCAGGCAGGATTACGCCTACAGGAAGCTGAAACTATACGACCCGCAAACAGAGCATGATATAATCACAGACCTCCTTTCAAGAATAGAGTTGACCGAGGATACTCGATTGTACTGTATTGACGCTAGCCCGAAACACTTAGCTGGTGCACGTCTAAATACGATGTCAGCTAACGTAGTCTGGGCTACCACCTTTATTGAGGGTGACTCAACACTGCATAAAACATACTCGCTAGTAGACCTTGATGCGCGGCACGCTGCTGTCAATCCACCCTATGGGATAAGGTTTCATAATCCAAAGAAGTTACCCTTATTTTATGAAAGGTTTCTGGAAGTGTTCTTCGAGCGTTTTTCTGAAGCACGCCTAGCATTAATTACGGCTGCCACGAAGGCGTTAGAGAGCGCGGCCAATAATGTTGGGGTTAGGATAGCTCGTAAGGTTGATGTAATGCATGGCGGGTTACGTGCTAGAATGTACTTGCTGAGTTCCTGACCTTACCTTAATTGCATACCGTGCTAGGATTAACACTAGTAGTGTGAGAAGCAGTAGAAAACCTAGGAAATCAGGCTTCCTCAATACATTCGTTTTAGGAGTCACTGTCTGCGTAGCTGATATCGATGATATCGTACTTGACCAGAATGTAGTATTTGTTATCTCTTGCGCGGAGTGTGTCGTCGTGCTTGTAGTTAGTGTTTGTTGAGTTAATGTGGTTGTATTAGTTATTTTGGTTACGGATGTTGTGGTAGTGCTTGCCATGTTTAGTCCCGCCTCCAACGTTACTTTCTCAATTAAAGGGAATAACATGCCATGCAGCGTTGTTGCTAGCTTGGTGATATTGTAAGTTTTTAGCCTCGGCGGTACCTCACTGTCTCTGAACAGCATTACTTCCTCAGCATACTTTATCTTAGAGAGTTCCTTTCTAGCATGCTCTAATTGCTTTTCTGTGATTTCCGCGGTGAGTGATTCTTCTTCAACCAAGGATGGATTATTGAGCCTAGCCCCAGCTAGGAAGTCCAGCGAAATCCACCCGATCGTCGGGATATACATAAGTGTATAGGCATGTGGGCCTGCGTTGAGGAACCTCATGTATGAGCCTTCAACAGGCATTGTTATATTCAATGGCAGATACACATAACTATGCTCCATCTTAGCTGGTATGCCGTAGTACCACAGTAAATTCATCAGGATCCTAGACATGTCATCACAATCTCCCTGGTGCTTATTAACTATATCGGCAAGTGTCCTTGGTAAGGCGCTTGCGTTGTAGCGTATGTAACCTGATAAGTAAATAAATACGGCGGCTTGAACTGCTAAAAATGCTTTAGATACGTTATTAATAGTGTACCCTCTCTCTTTAAGCCACTTAGTAAAGTCGGGAACAACTTTCTGCCTAATAATATCCGCGGGCTTCCTCACATACTTCTCTTTAATATTTGGGGGGAACCTATCCTCAAGGTCCGCAAACATTTTAGGATTACGGGATATTTCAAGCACGATATTTGTTAGGTTTAGGAAAGTCTGCTTAATCCTAATGACTATGAACCCGAAGCTCCCGTTAAAGACTTTAACTTGGGCAGTAACGTTGTTGCCATTTCCTACAAGTGATACGTTGCCACCGTAGGCAACAATATATACTGTCTGGTTTAGTGTACCGTCACTGTAGTTTGCTGGGATCTCGAAGTATGCTGTCGATACATTTCTTGTTAATACGACGTAAGCGTAGTCGTATAGCGTAAAACTAAGATGCTGTGGTCTGCCATAATTAGGTTGCGCTACAGTGTCTATGAAGGAGTAACTAAGCAGTAACGAGAGCGTGATTGCCGTTAACACTGGCATTATTAGGTGCGGGTTGCGCAAACGTAGCCCCTAATGTACCATAACCTAGGCCTTAATAACTTACATAGAGACTACCACAGCGGGTTCACGATTGAAGCCAAAGCCTAAGTTAGCTGATGTCGGGGAAGACAAAGCAATAAACACGTTAATTGAGGTGCTAGGTGATAGCTTCAATGGAGGTCTCCTTGATAAGTTAGATGATGCCGCAGCTCTACACCTAGAAGGTGTAACTATAATCAAAGTCGACGGTACATCGGAGCGAGCATCCAAGTATCCGTGGATGGGGTTAGACGACCTAACTTACCGCGTCCTAGCTGGGAGCGCCTTAGACATTATAGCCAAAGGCGGGAGACCTCGGTACACACTAATATCGCTCGGTATGCCTAAGGAGAGGACCCTTGAAGATATCCGCTTAATGGGAATGGGTATTCGCGAATTCGCACAACGGTATGGAGTTAGGGTGTTGGGAGGGGACTTCAATGCCTCCGAGGAACCCTTAGGTGTATGGATAGACGTAACAATGCTAGGCGAGGCAAGAAAACTTATCAGAATGAGGGGAGCACAAGCAGGTGACAAGGTCTACGTAACGTCGTGCTTAGGCAGGTCAGCAATTCCTGCACTAATGCATTACTTATCAATTAAAGGCGAGATACCAAGTAGCGTTAAGGAATGGTTACGTAGGCCGGAAGTACCGTTAAGTTTCCTACGGTACGTCGATGAAGTTAAGGCAACTACGGACATAAGTGACGGGCTGCGTTCGGTGAGTAGGTTCCTTAAGCTAAATTCTCTTTCTCTAACCTTATCCGAGGAACTCCCGATTTGTAGTGATGTTGTGGAGTTCGCGGAGGAAACAGGCATTGAAGTAGAGGATGTGCTGAGATTCATGGGGGAAGAATACGCGATAATATATGTCTGTAACCGAGGCAGCGGGTGCGGAAATGGTTTCCTATTAGGGCAACTTACTGAAGGAAGTGCTGGGAAAGTGTTGCTGAATGGGAAGGAACTACTTGGGGGATGGGATAACTTTAGAGGTTTCACCTTAAATAGTACGGAGTAACCTTTTATTCTAACGGAGTATATGGTTAAGCTAGAGGTCAGGCTAATGGGCGAGTCGCAGCCCGTCACCAAGGGCGAACACAAGCTAATTAAGCCATCAGCTTTCGACCCTACCAAGGGAGTAATCAGAATTGCGGATAGGGAAATACGTGCTGGAGGCCCCCTACCTAAACCTAGGGAAGGCGAAAAACTAGTTAGGTACACTAACTCTATATGCCCTTACTGTTATGCCTTATTACCTGCGATAATAGTTGAGCGAGATAATAAGCTCTACATCAGGAAGATCTGTCCGGAGCACGGTGAGATAGAGGAAGTATATCAGGGAAGCGCTGAATGGGCTAAACGTATAGAGAGGTGGTTTGTTGAAGGACGTGGACCTAGGCACGTGTACACGGAACTATCTGCGCCCTGCCCTTTCAGTTGCGGTCTCTGCCCACTGCATAAGAACCACACAGCGTTAGCTAATTTAGTTCTGACTAACAGGTGTGACCTAGACTGCTGGTACTGCTTCTTTTACGCTGAGAAGTCCGGTTTTGTCTATGAACCAACGCAGGAACAAATAAGGTACATGCTTGAATCATACCTTAAGCAGGGAGTCACCCCAGTAATACAGTTAACAGGTGGTGAGCCTCTCCTACGTGAGGACGTCGTTGAGATAGTCAAGATACTCAAGGATATGGGCATAAAACACATTCAGCTAAACACAAACGCCATAAAATTCGCTAGACTGTATTTAGAGAAAGGTGAGGAGGAGGCAGTAAAGTTCGCTAGGGCATTGAGGACTTCCGGTGTAAACACTGTCTACATGAGCTTCGATGGTGTAACCCCGAGGTCTAACCCCAAAAACCACTGGGAAATTCCATTCGTCTTCGAGGTTTTCCGCAAAGCGGGAATGACGTCGGTAGTCCTAGTGCCTACAGTGATTAAGGGCATAAACACAGGAGAGCTAGGTGACATAATAAAGTTCGCTGCCCTCAACATGGATATTGTTAGGGCGGTGAATTTCCAGCCAGTGTCGTTAACGGGCATGATAAGGAGGGCCGAAAGACAGAAACTTAGGGTAACGATGTACGACACTGTAAAATTAATTGAAGAGCAGACTAACGGGCAAATAACCGTTAACGATTGGTACCCGGTTCCAACAACGGTTCCCGTGTCAGTCTTCGCTGAGGTGCTTGCTGGAAGATTCAAGTTCGAAATGGCTAACCACCCAGAATGCGGTGTAGGTACGTACATCTATGTGCATAGAGAAAATGGGGAACTAACATACATATCAATACCAAGAATGATAGACGTTGAAGGTTTCATGGAGTATCTACGTGAGAAGGCTGAAGAGCTGAAAGGAGGGAAGCACAAACTACTGGTGGGAACTAAAATACTCTTAAACATACTTAAGGACTTCATAAGGTGGAGCGAGGTACCATCTGAGTTAAAGACGAGTTTACCTAAGTTACTTCTAGAAATATTCACTAAGCAGTCATACGAAGCCCTAGGTAAGTGGCACTATAAGTTCCTGTTCCTCGGGATGATGCATTTCATGGATCTATACAACTACGACGTTGAGAGAGTTATGCGGTGCAACATCCATTACCTAATGCCCGACGGAAGGGTAGTGCCGTTCTGCACCTTCAACGTGTTAAGCGATGTCTACAGAGACTATGTGCAGAAAAAGCACATGTTCACGCTTGAGGAATGGAAAAAGATGAAGGGTGAGCATACCCTAGGAGAGGCAATAAAGTACAGAAGAAATAACGAGCTAATAAAGAAGATGACAACTCACCCACTGTATCTCAAGACGTATGGTCCATTCCTCGAGAAATGGATTGACATGTACCCATGGCTTAAGGAACATTACAAACAACCCTAAGTCCTTAACACATTTTTCTTAGCGAGCAATAGCGAATAAGTAACAAAATAATTTATTGTAATATATCCTCTTAATTAAAAATACTTCCGTAAGACTTTTCATGCCAGACAACTCACTCTGGAAACTTATAACCACAGAACGGGCATACCTTTGCTTCCAACGGTACTAGATGACCATTAGGGCACCACTTAAGTTTCTTACCACAGTTCGGACAGAACTTAGCATTGAATGGAACTTCAGCTCCGCAGTATGGGCAGTAAAACTTCCTTTGCGCCTGGGGTTGTGGAGCAGTTGCACTCTGTTGCTGTTGTTGTGGTGGCGGGGGTGGTTGTTGTGCATAAGGTCCGTAAAGCAGAGGAGGTATCATAACTATTCCTGTCCCCGTTGCTGCTCCAGGCGACTTGCCTAGTTCGGAGGCTACGGATTTAGCAGTCTCCATCTGAAGCACCATGGCGGCATTACCGGTTTGCTTGATCCAGAATATTTTCTGACGCCACTCCTCAGTAGTGTCAACGCCCTCAAACTTAACGTCGATCAGCTCAAGCCCCAGCCTCTTGAAGTCTTCCATAACCCTTAACTTCACCTCCGTGCTTACTCTGTCGAGATTCATGAATACATCAACGATACTGTACGTTGATAAGTACTTCATCAGTAACTCATTCATGTATCCTCTGAGGTACTCGTTAATGTCATCGGTGGTGAATAATGACTGTCCTCCAATAACTTCGTTAACGAATACTGCCGGATCCACTATTCGGAAGTAGTATGAGCCTCTGAACATTAGGGGTGCTAACTCGGTGGTTTGTGCCCTCCCGCCAAAGAGGCCTCGGAACTGCTTTAACGAGACGAAGATTATCGTGGCGACGAAAGGTACCTTCTCATACCCCGCTACCTTCGATAACACCTTAGTGAGTAGCGGTAATGTAGCCGTGGTTAACACATGCCTCCCAGCCCTAAACACGTCGTAGACCTTACCGTCCCTATAGAAGACTGCCGCTTCGTACTCCTTAACTATTAGGACCGATCCCCACTCAATCACTTCATTAGGGTACTTCCAAACTATGTCGTCGGGGCTCGGGTTTACCCATTCAATCACCTTAGGCATACCGCATCACCTTACCTGCCGGGTTCAGCCTTGAATAAGTTATTCCTGAATTCTATTCTGTCGAGCACACTATTAACTAGGCTCATGACTTCCCGCAGCTTAGCAGGGTTATCACGCGCCTCCTGAAGAGCGGCGAGCAGGTTCTCGGTCATCGAAGCTATCTCGGCATCAACTCGCTTCAGCGTCTCAAGCTCCCGTTCCCTTATCTTAACCCTATCAAAGAAACCGGCGTACCCTGCTGGCGCATTCTTTATCTTGGAACCGGCCTCATCTAACTTTTTCCAGAGCCTGTCGAGGTAGGTAACCGGTGCATCATACATGCCGTCTAGGGCAGCAAGCATTAGCTCTCTCACGATGTCGCGCGCTCTCTTTATTTCACCATATATGTAATTACGGATTAACCGATCGTCCTCCCTAATTAATTCCTTAACCTTGTACCCATGGAACCCAGGAATTATCTTCTCAAGCTTTTCCAACAGACTTAACTCTTTACCCAATTTTGACACCTAACTTTTTCACTCGAATAGAGTAATCCTAAATGCCCTTATTATTATCTTCTTAACTGTTGACCAGAGCTGTTGACTTTCTTGGTGAAGTCTATTGTTTCGGCTGGACTGCATTGACTAGTACGTATGTCAGCCCTACACCTATTAGTAAGACCGCTATGCCAGCGCTTACACCGGCCCGGAACGCGATAAATACTGCTATTCCTGCAGCTATGATCACGCCTCCCCAAAACCTCCCTAAGAAATCATGCCTAGAAGCCGCTATGAAGGCACCAAAGAAGCACAGCATTATCGAGGCCGAACCGATAGGTGATAAAATTCCATACCAGGTTACGAGAATTAATATTCCAAGCACTATCAGTGACAATGCAGCGAATATTCCTTCCTTCAAAAGTAGCCCTACAAGTTAATTGATTTACTTACTTTTAAAATAGTGTGGCGCTTTTGGGACCATCGTTTTAGGAAGTTACTGTGTGTAGGAAAATGTTAGTGATTAACTACTTTAGTACTCTCGTTCTGTACTCTTCATAGAGTTTGGAAACTTCATTAATCCAACGTGTTAAGCCTTCAGGTTTGTCAGGGTATCTGCGGTATAGTTCCTTAGCTTTATTCATGTACCTTGCTACCGCTCTTAACTTAAGTAATAGGCTAGGTCTTCCTATTCCTGCCAGCAATCTCATCCCCTTATCTACTACTGAGAGTTCGAGATCTCCCTTCATGGAGACGGTGTTTAGGTCCGTTTCCTTTATGATCTTACGGGACATTCCGTACTCGAGGTCATCATCGCTTAGTTGTTGAAGGAACATCCTAAATATGTCGAGGGGAGCTTGCTTTATGCCGTAGTGTTCTAGAAAACACTTATTCGCGTTCCAGAGGGCAGCATTGGAGGTATCTTCGTTAGCGCCCAGGTAAGTGTTAGCTAAGCACCAAGAGGTTATCATCGCTGAACCCTTCCCTCCCCCATGTATAGGGTTAACAGCGTAGGCAGCATCGCCAATGACGGCTAGGCCATTCCATACTAAGGTATTGACCGGTCTCCTTGTTGGTGCGGGGGCACCACCAGCCTCGACTATCTCGCTACCCTTGAACTCGGATCTAGTCAGAACGTACTTATACAATAGATCCTTAGGGTTAGGGTATCCGACACCATTCTGTACTCCCAAACCAACGTTTACTAACCCTTTCTTAAGGGAGTACGGGAAGAACCACCAGTAACCACCGGGTGCTATGCGTTTACTTATATATATGCGCAGAATCTCTGGCTCATCTACCTCTTTACTAAGCTTACGTACTTCGCGGTAAGCAACTATACCGTCCTCGGGTTTCAAGGGATCCTTAATTGGCCATTCATCGGGTGCCTGATTAGCAAGAACTCTAGCATAGCCCGTAGCATCAACCACCAGTTGCGCACGCACCTCAATTTTCTCAGAATCCCTGCGTAGGATAGCTCCCTGGGCGATATTGTCCTTCACTATTAGTTTAGTAGCACTTGTCTTTTCCCAATACTCCGCGCCCGCATCAACAGCCCCCTTAATGAATCTCTGAGTGAATTTTATCCTATCAATCATGAATCCTTCTCCTAATACCCTGTACTTTGCACCTTCTGAGGGTGAATACACGTCTATGCCTTTCACATTACCTGTAAGTTCCTCGCCACCCGGGTACTCCACCCCTAGTTCGTCGAAGTGATGTTTACCCAAGGCATCCCCGCACGCCTTATCACCTGCCCGGGTAAAGGGCCGCATGTCAGCAAGTAGCACCTTGACACCTTTCTTACTCAGAAAGTATGCGAGCGTTGACCCGGCAATACCAGCACCCACCACTAGAACATCATACTTCTGCGACACTTTATGACCCCCTCTCATAAGCTACGGCAGAGTTTTAATTGCTTACCAAAGAATAGCGGTCCCCGTCGCTCCATCTACATCATCAACTCAGCGAGTGCCGTCAGGTCATCCCGTTATCCTTTAGGTATGACAAGAATTAAAACTCAATATACTACCTTCAAGACACGGGCAGGTTAAAGACCTTGGGGATAGGAGATAGTGTCTGCGAGGTATGCGGTAAGAGACCAGCAACTCATAAATGCAGGATCTGCGGCAGGAATGTCTGTGAAAAACATTTTGACAAGCACAGGGGTATATGTAGGGTATGCTCTGACCTAATGTGTCAAGTCTGCGGTGAAAGACCCTCCATAGATGCTTGCATTATTTGCGGGAAATTAATATGCAGGTCCTGCTCGGTTGAGTTGCAACCAGGTATAAGGGTATGCATGTATTGTTATAATAACTTGCCGGAAACGCTGAACAAAAGACCTGAACTTGGTTACCTGTTAAGATACATTCGAGAACGTCATTAATTTATCAGTGATTAAAATAAAAGCTTAAAATGTGCTCGGCGCTATCCTCAAGGTGATGCTTAATGGGATTCAGCGATGCGTTAAATCTCGTTGAAAACGTAATAAAGAAGTACGAGGATGTACGTGCTGAAGCTGTAAAAGAGGTTAAGATAACTAAGGTTGCTGCGTTCAATATAGTTAGTGAGATCCTCTTTAGGGCTGAGCGTATACTAGCATACTTAGCCGAATTAGAAAAACTAGCGGGGGAAGGGAGAGTTTCGAGACTGTGTGGAAATTGGGTGCTTGCTAAAGATGACGGGATGACTCTAGCAACACGGGTCAAGCCCGCCTTAGCAGTATCTTACTCGGCAAAGGAGAGCAAGATAGTATTTGCTGATTCCGTAACGTCAGTCATCATTAAACCATCGGAACTAACCGTGAAGTTCAGGTCGTTTACAATTACTATGCCCCTAACGAGGAATAGCATCGAGGAGAACGCAGACATACTCAAGTCGTTGGGCTCAAAGATGCTCTTCGTTGTCGATGCAATATTAGCTAGGGTAGAAATGTGCGGGAGGGCACATGGTATAAGACTGTAATAGGCTTCTTACGGAACTTCATGAGCTCTTAGCGTTTAGGATACGCTCATCTTTAGGCTACCCTGAATCCCTTTCCTCCTGGAACAAATACATATAGTTCATCAACCTCAGGAATGTAGAGAAGAACTAAGGGTACGTTTCTGGGTAAGAGCTTGGTCCTATATAACTTTCTGTAAATCCTTATGGCTTCTTTAGGATCCACTCCGCGTTCAACATTCTTTAATAGACACTTTTTGACTAATTGCCGTCTTTGCATACCGTATCGACAAGATACTAGGTCGCTATCTCGGAAAACCGCCTGAAGATCCGGCCTAACTAGAAACGGGGCGAAGTAACTGAGGTAGAGTTCTAAATATGATGCGTTTGCCCGTGTTGGACAAGAACTAAGTATTGCTACACCGGAAATCAGGCTAGCACCAATACGTAAGCTAGGCTCTACCCATCGACATCTCCATGCTAGCTCAGAGAGCTTTGCTGGGAGTAACTTTAGGACCTTCTCTAAGCACTCTACAGGACACATTGCTAGGAAACACGGGTCGGTACACACCGCTACCTTAACCTGCTTCTTCGACATCATTCCATAACCTCTTTTAAGTTACTCAAGCTCCTTCTTGTAGGTGCAGGTATTGAATGTTAGGGAACATGAGGGCGCCGTCCTAGTATACTGTATTAACGATCCTGCAGGTGCAGGTATAGCTAAGTACTTAAGGGAAGTTACAGTTTGCATTGACGTAAGTGCTTCAAGAGCTGTTGAGGCATGGTACGTTAAGGACGTAGATGCTGTGCTGGCAGGTTTCCCGGTGGAGACAGTATTCATGAACTACCTTGATGAGGTGTTCCCTTCGGCTAAGTTCTATGTCTTTCTATCAAAGCATTCTGCCACGTCTGGCATAAAATCCCTAACAGCGCACCACACTGGCAACCCAACAGCAACAGCTGCTGTTGGTGGCAGGCCTTACGAACTCTCTATAGCTCACCCAGTACTGACGTACAACTTCATTAGAGGTCTTAACGAAGTATCTAAAGCACATACACTGCAGGGATTCGAAGTTGTTTATGAGGTCACGCACCATGGTCCCACATCATTGAATAAGCCACTATCTTTCATTGAAATAGGCTCGAGTGATAGTGAATGGAGGCTTAGGGAAGCACATGAAGTGGTTGGTGAGGTTGTGCTTAACGCCTTGAAAGCGTTAAAGCATACAAAATGCGTACCTATCACGGGGTTCGGAGGACCGCATTACGCAGAAAAGTTCACGAGGCTTGCCCTACAGGAAGACCTGTGCTTTGGGCATATAATACCTAGGTATGCCCTCAAGGAGTTGCGAAGCGTGCCTGAGAAACTGGAGTTCATTATCACACAGGCAATAACAAAGTCCGTGCCTAGGCCAGTGAAGGTGCTGGTCATGAAGAAAGTTGGTTCGCTTGCGCGTGATACCATTAAGAAAGTAACCGAGGAACTTGGCTTAGAATTTGTTATCATTAGGTAGGTTAAGCGGTCATACTAAGTGATATGGAATGGGTAAACGCTTATACGGTCGAAAGCTTAGTTCGTTTAGGGTACTATGCGTATAGTGCTTAAGCTTACAGGTAAGGCGTTTGAACCAGGCAACGAGCAAGTACTTCTCAAAATAATTAAGATATTAAGGGAGAAAGCATCAACTGACCGTGTAGTTGTGATCACTGGTGGAGGTAAGACTGCCAGGAAGTATGTTGAACTCGGTAAGGAATTAGGGGTGAATAACGCATGGTTAGATCTCCTCGGCATAGAGGCATCTAGACTTAATGCTCTTCTACTTGCGGCCGCGCTCGGCGAGCTAGCCCATACGCCAATACCTAGGAGTGTCGATGAGGCCCTTCATGGACTATCCACGGGCAAGGTAGTGGTTCTAGGAGGGCTTCAACCTGGGCAATCAACGAATGCGGTCTCAGCAATGATCGCTGAGCTAGTGAAGGCTGACCTACTAATTAATGCAACGAACGTTGATGGTGTATATGATAAGGATCCGAGTAAGTATCCTGACGCGAAACCGTTGAAAGAAATAAGCATTCGGCAACTTTCTGAAATGCTACGTTCACAGGACTTTAGGCCGGGGCACTACGAGTTATTGGATGCTGTAGCCCTAAAGGTTATAGCGCGTTCGAGGATAAGGTTGGTCTTCGTTAACGCGTTTAAGCCGGAGACCATTAGAATGGCATGGGAACTACGTAAAGAAGCAGGGACTTGGGTGAAGTACTATCCCTAACGGTTGTAGAGCGTTATTTGAGCACTACAAGCAAGTAACACTAACTTAAGTTAAAGCAAATTAATCCCATTACACGACTTTCTTTGGTGCGGGGGTGCCCGAGCTCGGCCAAAGGGGGCGGGCTCAAGACCTTTCCGGCTATGGGTGGAGAGACCCGCTGGCGGAGGCCTGCGTGGGTTCGAATCCCACCCCCCGCACCACGCATTCCCTACTGAAGTACCTCCAGGAGTTCTTCTGCATTCCTTGGTCTTTCGTCAATGATAAGTGAGATGCATCTTGTGAGGACCTCCCTAAGTTTCCTATCCTTTACCTTGGTTAAGACTATTCTATCTCGCCGCTTAATAATATCGTTATTCGCGATCCTGCTTAACGTACTTCTGAGCCTATGAGGATCCTTGCGAGCAGTTGAAAATACAATTGAATACAGTTCAGATTTACTCTTAATGTCTTCAGGGTGAGTTCCAATTAAAGCATCCCTCAGCGCTGCTGTAATTTCTTTCCGTGTCTCCAGCGTCGATCTGGTCAAAGATTTCAGTACTATCATTCCTAATGAGTAAATGTCAGTGACAACGCCTTCAACGCCTAGGAGCAAGTAGGGGTCACAGTATGAGGGATTAGTGAATCTTACCAGTCCTTGAGGGAACTTTCCTAGAAATCCCGTGATGAAAACTTGCCTGTTTTTCGTCTTTGAAGGTGAACCAATTAAAACCTTCCCAGGATCCAGCCAAAGATGAGCTATTCCGAGTTCGTGTGCTCGTATTACATACTGAATGATCTCTCTGAGGACAGTCCTAGCAGAATTCTCCTTCATTCGCTCTAAGTAACTGTCTAAAAGTGTGGCGCTGGTCCAGGGAATCACGATTGAAGGGGGTGCCGTTATAATGTCGTTTACACTACTATACTCCGTTTGAGGAATAAAGAGACTGGAGATCTCGACATTGTTCGCTAACGCGATACAGAGATCTAACGCTAAAGATGATAGTATTACTTTCCCGTTCTTACCTATGATTAGAGCCTCGGAGGGAAGGACAAGCACCTCTCTTTGGTTGTCTGACTCTGCTGGAAGAACTGTTATGAAATCCGTACTTACTAGTACGCTATTACCTATTTTCAAACCGTAGAGCTGTGTTCCAAGTAGAGAATCTGGATAGCGTAACTCCCTGCATTCTCCTACCGCCTTCTCAACATCGGGTTTAAGGGTGCTTGGAAGATTCTCCAGCAATACACTATAAACGTATGATGTTCCCTTCTTGTTCCCTATTGCTCTAAGGGCATCGTTACCAAAGACCTTCTTACTTCCTTCGCGTGCCGCTGCCGCTATTAGCATGTCCTTGCAGCAAAGCAGGACGTAGCCTACCCCCCTGCCGTAGTCAAACCTGACAAAAATCACCGTATTTGGTGGGGAGTCATAAGAAAGCACAGGTCCTTGGGATTCAATGACATCTAGTAAGTTAGCTGAGAACATAATCTTAGATACCACTAGTAAGTCTGTGAGGGCTGCACTGACCTTCTGGAAATAACTGTATCTTCTCATTCGCTCCCTCCAGCTCATTATAAAATACTGAGTGATTAGGATATAACGATATCACTCAGTATTTTATAATGCACTATTATTTCATTCTTTTATATCAAGTAAGACAAAAAGTATTACACATGAAGCGCGTAGCATTGTCTTAACTGTCATAAATACCTCAAGTATTATTCTCTAATAATACGTAACCCTAAATCATGGGAGCTTCGCTAACGTATTACGAGTTAACAGTGTTAGTTCTAGCCCAGTATCACTTATTTCATCAAGCCTAGTCTTTATTACTAAACACTGCGTTGATTTTTTGGTGAAGCTTATGCCTTTCATCACAGGAAATAAGAGCCGCAGAAGAATAGTCACGATTAGAATTCCGTTAAGCATGAATAAGGAGCTTGAAGAATTTACAAGGAAATTTAATTATCCTTCGAAAAGCGAGCTTGTTCGTACAGCAATTTTAGAGTTCTTAGCCGAAATGGAGAATGAAATGAAAATTAACATTCACTTCAGTACCGACAGTGACTACTTAGAGGATGACAGCGGTCTAAGTCAGGCGGAGAGGATAATTCTGGTCTAAAGGTAAAATATTGTTCACTTTTTACTCTGGTGGGGGAGGGAGATTTCGTTTCCCGTTTTAAGGTTGCCGTGGGTTTCGCTAGGGCGGGTTACGCCTCTACCTCACGCTTCATTACGGCCACAAGCCACACCACACGAGTTTTGAGGTGATTGAAAAT